>JAEEGL016912203.1_pt1 | contig 99117 bp, 99 predicted proteins | sample 9134231 | NCBI WGS metagenome assembly JAEEGL01 (sample SAMN16246548, study PRJNA631951) | gut metagenome | biome: gut microbiome; feature: rumen; material: fiber-attached | host: Bos | place: Iran: Karaj | collected 2018-10 | reverse complement strand
GATTCTCCAGAATATATAGAACAGATGAAACAACTACTTGATGAATGTAAGAATACAACACCATTTATAACAAAACAGACAAATAAAACTATATTTACGTGTGGTTCTTGTGAATATAGAAAACGTGTTGGCGATAATCGGCAGTATTTAATTTGTTCAAAGACGGAACGAGAATTACCAGATATTGATTTAATGACGTATATTGATAAGTTATGCCCTTTTTATCATGAGAATCCTCGCAAGGAAACCCCACGGCTTTAGTCGTGGGATGAATTGCGAATGGAACTAATTAATTCCACTTGACAATTTCATTAGAATTTATTATACTATATTTTAGTGAAATAATTAAGGATAATTTTTATGGAAATGACTATAACTGCAAAGATACAGTTGAAAACTACAGAAGAACAGAAGAGAATATTATCTGGAACTATGGATGCATATAGGAAATCCTGTAACTACGTTTCAGATTACGTATTTTCCACGCATGATTACAAACAGTTATCTGTACATAATTCTGTATATGAACAGGTCAGGTCTTTGTACAAGATTGGCTCTCAAATGACCTGTTCTGTAATCAGAACAGTTCTAGCCAGATACAAATCCATAAAATCATCTGGACTGAATGGTATCAAGCCTAATTTCAAGCTACCGCAGTATGATTTGGTCTGGAACAAAGATTACTCTCTGAATAAGACTGTATTTTCAGTGAATACGCTACAGGGAAGGATAAAGATTCCTTATCACTCCAAAGGGATGGAACAGTATTTTGACCGTGACAAATATACATTTGGAACAGCCAAACTTGTGAACAATCACGGTAAATATTTTCTCCATATTCCAGTCACGTTTGAAGTACCAGAAACGAAGGATTCTGATATACAGAATGTAGTCGGAGTGGACATGGGAATCAACTTCATCGTGACCACATATGACTCCAAAGGAAAGACTGGATTCGTCAGTGGACGTAATATCAAGCATATCAGGGCTAGATACTGCGATGTACGCAAACAGTTACAGATGAGAAAAACACCTTCCAGCAGGAGAAGACTTAGATTAATAGGAAGTAGAGAAAACCGTTGGATGCAGGATGTAAATCACTGCATCTCCAAGGCACTCGTCCTGAATAATCCCAAGAACAGTCTTTTCGTACTGGAAGATTTAAGTGGAATCAGAAACAGAACTGAAAGAATCAGAAGGAAATTCAGATATGTTTCTGTTAGCTGGAGTTTCTACGACTTGGAACAGAAGATTGACTACAAAGCCAAGAAATACGGTTCCAAGATGATTAAAGTGAATCCAGCATATACCAGCCAGACCTGTCCTAAATGCGGACATACCGAGAAATCTAACAGGGATAAGAGTAAACATCTGTTTACCTGTAGGAACTGCGGATATAGTTCTAATGACGACAGGATTGGAGCTATGAACCTGTACCGTATGGGAATCGAATATCTAGTACCTGGTACAGTTACTTCTGAACATGATTTGGAAGTAAGGGGTCCTGTCAGTGACCCTGATGTGACACCACGTTATTCCAGCAGGAATACACGAGAAAATGTAGGAGAGTCTAAGACCCGTTTACTACAGGGTAGTCACAAGCCCACGTCTTCAGACGTGGGTAACTGACAAGGGGGAAAGTGATATGTCAAATCAGACAAAACAGGAAATTAATAAACGAGTAAATGATAAATTTTTTCAAACTATCGATTATGAACCGTTACCAGAAGAAGAAAGTGATATTCAGAAAGCAAACGACCCGAAATTCACATTGAAAGTCATTGCAATGATGATTATAGTGTTGTTTTTAAGTTCGTTTGTAATCGGATTTTGTGCAATGTTTGGATAATGGAGAAATAATATGAATATGTTTCTGAAACTGACACAACTAGATGGAAGTCGAATTATTATCAATGTTGATAATATTGTTTATATTGAAGACCGTATTATCACAGAAACAAGAAGAGAAAGCTGTATTTGTGTTCAAAAACATGATAGTTATTTTACAGTAATGGTCAAAGATAATATTGAAGACATATATGAACTATTAAAATCTGGTAATCGAATGATTATAGAAGAAAATGGGAAAGTGACACTTGTATGAAACTGTTATGCGGTAACTGTCTGGAGATAATGAAATATATTCCAGATGAATCTATTGATATGATTCTTTGTGATTTACCATATGGAAGTACTAAAAATAAGTTTGATATTCGTATAGATTTAACTTCTTTATGGACAGAATATATACGGATTATAAAGAAGCGTGGATGTATTGCATTATTTTCACAATCACCATTTGATAAATGTCTTGCGGTATCTAATATAGAAATGTTTAAATATGAATGGATTTGGGAAAAGCCATTGGCTACAGGTCGATTAAATTGTAATTTTGCACCATTGAAAGCACATGAGAATATTTTGATATTTTCTAAATCCGCTGCTAGTTATGTTAAAGATAAAAATAATGCTATGATATATAATCCTCAATTTTCAGAGGGTAAGCCATATATAACAAAAGTAAAATCTCCAAGTACTAATTATGATATGAAATATCAGAAAATTGGTTTGGTTACTGATAATAAAGGTACTCGTTATCCAAGAAGTATAATCAAGTTTGCACATGATACAAATAGAATACACCCAACACAAAAGCCTGTTGCATTGTTGGAATATTTAATTAAGACATATACTAATGAGAATGATATAGTTCTTGATAACTGTTTTGGTTCTTGTTCAACTGGTGTTGCGTGTGTACATACTAATCGGAATTTTATTGGAATAGAAAAGAATCGTGAATTTTTTGAGAAAGGTAGACAATGGTTACTAGATGAAATTAGAACTAGATAAGTATTACACCCCAGAACCACTTGCGAAGAAATTGATTTATATAACGAAACACATTCTGAAGAATTATCACATAACACAGGTAATTGAACCTAGTGCTGGTAATGGTGTATTCAGTCGGAATATTGAAAACTGTATTGCATATGATATAGAACCAGAAGCAGATGGAATAATCAAGGCTGATTTTTTGACACTCCGTTTGTTATATAAGAAAGGTCGTTTGTGTATAGGCAATCCGCCATTTGGAACTAAGAACTGGATGTCATATAAGTTTTATCTTAAATGTTGTGAAATTTCAGATTTTATAGCTTTTATACAGCCAATTTCTCAGTTGAACAATCCTATACAGTTGCATCAGTTCGATTTGATATTCAGCACTGATATAGGTGTTGTTAAATATTCTGACAGAGAGTTACATTGTTGTTTCAACATATGGCGTAGACCTAAGAATGGTCGTTTAAATCCAAAACCATATTTTCATCTTAATCGTGATGTAGAAATGGTTGAACATAGACGTGTTTTAGGAAATTATCATACAGGAAAAAATAAATATATTGCTCCGAATTGGGATGTTGCATTTGCTTCGTGGGGTAATGGTTGTCTTGGAAAAACTCCAGAATATGTTGGTCAGTATGCTTCAGAAATCTATGTATATATTAAAAATGATAAATACCGTGAAAAAATATTGGAACTGTTATCACCAGAGAATTTACGAAATATATGTAAAACTGTTTCTATGAAAAGAATAGGTACAAATAGGCTGTGTAAATATTTAAGAGAACAAATACCAGAATTGAGATAAAAAAGTATTGACATTTGTTAAAATATGTTTTAAAATGTTAAGTGAAATAAATGAAATAGGAGGTTCATATGTCATTAAAAGTGATAATTGGTGATTACCGTTGTAAACCAACGGATATTATCGTATCAGAATGGCATCCAGAAGTTATTAAAAAACACAAGTTTGATGACAAAAATAAAACTGTGATTTTGTATGCGGAACATCTTGGGTTAAAACGAGATGATTTTGAATATATTGCAAAAAACACAACAGGAAACGTTGTTGTTGTTTGCGAAACAAAAAAGACCTTAAATGGTGTTCGCAAGACAAAAGGTATGACGATTACGTATTCGGAAGGATATACAGAAGAAGCAAATCCATTTGATGTCGCAAATTTGATATTAAAATCAAAAGACCGAGATTATGTTTATAATTTTTTAATTTATAATAAGGTTCAAATGTGGATGCCTGTAAAATGTCTTGTAAGTTATTATCCAGATTGTAAGAACAAGATTAATATAAAGCATATTGCTTGGTTAGACCAGAATTTATACAGAGTCAAACCAGAAATGCTATATGCGTATGCTGCATATCAGATAAAGCCAGAAGATGCAAGAACGTATTTTAAATGGCGTTATCCAAAGAAGAAAGATAAAGATGAAGGTGATAAATAATGATGCAAGTTGATGAAAAGACAGGTAATGTTGTATTTGCAGAATACAATACGTTATCTGAAACCGATTTAATATGTCCAGACTGCGGTAAAATTGATAGAAAAGGTTCACAGCGTAAACCATTTAGCAATGCTGTGTATAAATGTCATCACTGTGGTTGTGAATATACTGCATCGATTGTTAAATATTATAAGACATATCGTTATTATGATGAAAGCGAGTGTTTATAATGGAACAACTGGCAGAATTATTATCGGAAGATATGCTTGAAGAATATAACAGTAAGCTTGATTCAATGATACAGAAATGTATCGAGGAAAATAATCTTAATCCAAAAGAATGTGTTCTTATTGAGCCTATGACTTTCAGTGGTAAATATTATATTCTACCAAAGAAATTCAGTAAGATTAAAAATGGTGATTCTGTTGATTTGAATAAGGCATATTATGTTGGTGAAATAAATATGAATGGAGAATAATATGGATTTATCCGAAGAAACATACAAACTGGCTTGTGATGTTTTGAACATTGAAGATAAGATTCTTGATACGGCAATACGCCGCTGTCTTGTGGTGAATAATCTTAAAAAAGACGATGTTGTCTTATTGACTCCATCTGATAGATATTCAGGTAAGTTTTATCTGATGAAAAAATCGGATGATATGAAAATGAATGGTAAGTATGATTTAACAAAAGCATTTTGTTTGGGTGGATTTAAACACGATTTTGAAAAAGGAGAAATATTATGGCAGAACTATTAACAGAAAAGTATAGACCGAAGACCCTTGATGAGATAATTGGTCGTGATGAACAGGTTGCGATTGTAAAAGATATGATTAAAAAACAGGGTGAAGTTAATCATCTGTTTTTATACGGGCCTCCCGGCACAGGAAAGACTACATTTGCTAAATGTGTTGCAAATGAAGTATTCGGTGGAAAATTCAGAGGTAATTATTACGAATTTAATGCCTCATCTGACAGGGGTATTGATAAAATACGTGAACAGATTACACCACTTGCAAAAGAACGTGGTTTTGGAACATCACCATATAAAATAATACTTATGGATGAGGCAGATTGTATCACACCAGATGCACAAGCATCATTCAGACGTGTATTGGAAGAATATAGCAAGATTACACGCTTTATTTTTACTGGTAATTATCCGTATAAGCTGATTCCAGCGTTGATTTCAAGATTTACAGCAATTGAATTTCCAGCACTTGACTGGCGTATAATTGCAAAACGTTTATGGAGTATAAATAAAACAGAAAATCTTGGCATTGAACAAGATAAGGTCAAAGTAATTGCCAAAAAATGTAATGGTGATTTAAGACGTGCAATTAACATGCTTCAAGGCGGTGGTGTTGAAGATGGAACTGAAAATCTTGCAAATATGAGTCTTGACGAAATTTCAAAACTGTCAGATAATGAAAAGGTAAATCTTGCATTTAGCGGAGAACCAGACCGTATATTTGATGTATTATGGGAAAAGGTTAAAGCTGAACAAGCTTGGGATAAAATCGATGCAATGGCTAACTGCAATTATAAAATGAACATGAGTGTTCATAAAGATGTTTTCTTATCACAGTTACTTAAAACAGCTTTTTAATAGGAGAATATAAATGGCTACAAAGAAACCATTAACGCCAGAAAAGGCAATACGTATGAAGTGTTTGGAATGTTGTTGTTATGCACCAATTGAAGTTGAAAACTGTAATTTAACAGATTGTCCATTATTTGATTTCAGAATGATTGGAGCAAAACAAAGTGATAAAAAGGATTCTGATGGTAAATTAGTTGTAGAAACCAATAGTAATTCATTGGTTTGTGAAAATGCAAGTGTTTCTGTAAATACTATAAAACCATTGGAAACCTCTGTTAAAAAGCAATCTAAGAAAAAATCGGTTAAAGCAAAAGAACCAGATGAAGTTATTGAATCGATTTCAAAAGTGGATACTGGTACAGGTACAATTTGTGGCGAACCTGTTATCCCTGCTGAAACCGTTAAACCAGTTGAAGTAACTATAACAAAGGAAAATGTTGTTATGCCAGCAGAAGAAGCTGAAAAACATACAATTACTGATGTTAAAAAGAAACCAGAACTTGATGATATTGATTTGGATTTGGATATTGACGATGAACCAGTTGAAATCGAACTAACTGCTGAAACAATTGAACAGCATAACGAAGAAAATCTAGTTCCAGATGTCACAATGCCAGATATAGATATTGAAGAAACTGCTCCGAAGAAAAAACAACGTAAGAATAAAAATTCAGATAAACTTACGATGACAGCAGAAGAAGCTGAAAACAATTCAGTTATATCAAAAAAGACAGAAAAAATACAACCAGAAAAGAAAGTTGAAGAAAAATCAGAAGAACATAATGATTTTTTAGATATTGATGCAGATGAATTATTTGAAGATTTTGGTATTTAATCTCTAAGGCATTTTAATTCCTTTTATTAATGGCGGTTATCAAACCGCCATTTTTTTATTGACATTTGTTATACTTTGTTGTAAAATGATAAGTAATTAGGCTATGTCACGGTTTGCGTGGTAAGCATTAAAGGAGGGTATATGGAACAGCAATTTAAAATAATGCGTGCTTGGGATAAAGGACACAATAAAATTCGTTATGTGTATCATGATGAAAACATGAAAACACATATTGGTGAAACAACGTTTTTAAACTGGTTTTATGTAAAGACAAGCGATTATGATGAACGCCGAGATGTTTTTACGAAATTAATAGAAGATAAATCACTTGTAAAATGTGAAAACGATGGTAAATATACAAAATGCTATTATAATACTGTTCATGAATCAGAGTTTTTAACGAAAGATATGGAATATGATTGGGGTTATAAAAGCTGGAACAAAAATCAGATGCTTGATAAACTGGATTTATTGGGAATCCAGACATATGAAGCTGATGTAAGTATGTCAAAACGCTGGTTATTACAGCATAATGTTACAGTCGAAGATGATTATAGAGTATTATACTATGATATTGAAACTGATGATAGACATGGGAAAGATTCATTGACACCCGGTAAATATCGTATTCTTTCGATTGCGATGAAATCATCTGATAATCATAATGCAGATGGGAAAATGATGTGGTTGTATTGCCATGAAGATACAGACGAAGCTGAATGTGAGTTTTTACAGAAAGTTGCAAAAGTAATACGTGCACATGATTGTATTATAGCGTTCAATGGCAGTAATTTTGACGATTTATACATCAAGTCTAGGTTTGCTAGATATGGTATTGAAATTGACTGGAGAACTAAATTCCTTCAGGATGCATGTTGGACTTTTAAAAAATATGGCCCGAATCTTCCGAAGCACAACCTTGATTATATAGGAAATTATATTTTAAAGCGTGGTAAAGTGGAACATACTGGTCAAGGTATTTACGAAATGTGGAAAACAAATCTACCATTGCTTAAAGAATATAATATCGAGGACGTTCAATTGATGTATGATATTGAATGTAAAACCGGCTATCTTAATGCTCATCGTGGGGTATGCAGCGTTGGGATGTGTCCTGTTGATGATTTATATATTCTACATAAAATTGATAATTTTGTTTTGAAACAGGCTGATGAGGATAAACATTATCATTTCAAGACACTTGTTCGTAATCAGGAAGAAATCGAGAATGAAAAGACATATGAAGGTGCTTTTGTTTTTGACCCTGTTGCTGGTTTGCATGAAAATGTAAAGGTTTTCGACTTTTCATCTCTATATCCAAATGTTATAAATACATTTAATATATCACCAGATACATTTATAGAACCTGCTGAATGGGATACAATCGACCCAGAATATATTATTACGACAGGAACACAACATAAATTCAGAAGTGATTTTGTTGGAATACTACCTAAAGTCGTAATGGCTCTTAAATCCAAACGCGATTACTGGAAGGAAAAGATGAGTCACGAAACACCCGGTTCTGTTATGCACAAGGTTTACGACCGTATGCAATATCTATATAAATATTTTGGATTGTCATTCTATGGGTGTCTTGGTGAAAAACATAGTAGATTCTATGATACAAGAATTGCCGAAGCTGTTACGCTCACAGGACAGATGTTTACAAAAACGTGTGCCAGATATGTTGAAAAGAAGCATGGTGCACAAATTATATATGGAGATACTGATTCATTCTTCTTTCATGATGAATATTTCTGTCAAGGGCACGATAGAATCGAAGAACTTGCAAAGGAAATATCTAAAGTATGCTACAAACTAGCTGTTGAAAAGCATAACTGTAAAGTATGCACATTGAAAATGTCATATGATAAGAGTTTTAAGAAATATTTAATTCTTAACGGTAAAAAGAGATATGCAGGTGTAATCGATTATCTTGATGGTCATGAGATAACAGATTTTAATATGTATATTGCAGGATTAGAATATAAGCGAACAGATACTTGTAAATTCGTAAAGGAACATCAGTATGAACTGTTGAAGATGATTTTAACTGATACACCTGATGCAAAAACAATACGAAGCTATATTCTCAAGTTGAAAGATATGGTATGTTCTGGAAAGCTTAGTCTTGATGAGATTACGTTTGCACAAAAACTAACCAAAAATGTTGAAGAATATGGTGACCAGATTCATGTCAGAGTTGCCAGAGAAATGATTGCAGATGGTCAGGCGGTATATGTCGGTGATAAAATACCATATTTTATAATCGCAGTAGATTCTAATAGTAAACCTATTGCCAAACCGATATATAAATTTAAAGGAAAGTATAGTACTCAATATTATTGGAATAATAAGATGTTCCCACCGTTACAACGTATTCTTGAAGTTGTTTATCCTAAAGTTGACTGGGAAAGTTATCTTATTACAGGCGGTAAAAATGTTTCATTTGGACGAACAAATTTATGGTAAATAAGTATTGACATTTGTTATAATATGTTATAAAATGTTAGGTGAAGTATAAATCACCTAACATTTTCTTAATAGGGTATTGAAAAAATGCAGAAACCGAATTATTATACTGAATTAATTTCAAAAAATATTTTTGATTTCAAAGGAAAACTACTCGCCGAGTGTGATAAATGCAATCATTTGGGGTATTATCCCGATGAAGAACATTGGCAATATTCGGATTGTGAATGTATGAAAACATTTTCAAAATGTCGTAAATATATCGAAGCTGGTATTGACCAGAAAAATGCCTTGATTGATAAATCATATATACTTGGAACATTTGATAAAGAAACTATAAATCGGATTAATGTATATATACGTGAAAATTTGAACTGTAATATGCTTTTTATTCCTAAGAATAAAAAAGATTGGGGTTCGGATATTGTAGCGAAATATATATTACGTCAGTTTTGTTCCAAATATGAATGTATGGTCGTAACAATGCGGTCATTAATATCATTGTTTTTCTCATTTGATGATGAAAAATATGAAGGGTGTGCTGATTATCTTGGAAATGTTGATTATCTTTTAATTGATTCAATGGGTCAGGAATATAACAGTAAAATGAAACAGGATGATTCATTTGCAATCAATTCGTTAAATGCTTTTGTTGCAGAACGTACAAGTCGTGGTAAGATTACGTTCATATCGTGTAAATTTACAAAGGATATGTTGCATAAAACATATTCCAAAGATTTTGTAAGCATACTTTCAGATAATTTTAAAGTGTTTCCAATCGGTTGTTCTTGTGAAAAAGCAGATGTATTTGATGATATTGAACTTGTTGGACAGAAACGTATTACAGAATGTTTTGATACTTTGGAATTAATAAGGAGCAAACGTTAAAGTGAAAATCCAAAATACAGATGTTGAATATGGTATATTTTTTATGCTTGTTGGAAAAAGGCAAGCGGATACATATCTACGTCTTAGGACAAATGGTGTAACACCAGCATATTTTTCAATCAGTTTTATGCGAAAGCTGTTGAAGATTGCATTTGCATATTTGGCAAAAGGCAAGCTGATAACATATGATATACTTGCTAACTATTATCGTTCAAGTGGTGAATATACCGAAGCTGATGATATAATGATTGAATCATTAAAAGCTGATGTTAATAATCATAAGATGAAACCATCAGAATTAGATAGTTATATTGATATTCTGGTACAGTGTTATGGTATTCGTAAATTAAATAAGGCTATGAAAAATGCCGCTGATAATGAAGACCATGAAGCTGTTGGCAGTCTTGTTGAAAAGATAGCAGAAGCGTGCCGTAATTATAAAACGTTAATGGAACGAAACGAAGTTAAACGAGTTTCATATCTGCATGAAAATCTGGAACAGCGTATAAAACTGGCAACAGAAGTTCATAATAATCCAGATGCGGTGGGAATGATATTAACTGGATTAAAAAATATAGATAAATGGATTGGTAGACAATCACCCGGCCAGCTTGTAATATATCAGGCAAGAACTGGTACAGGTAAATCCATGATGTTAATGGGAACTGCAATTGCGAACTTCAGGCGTGGTCTTAAAGTTATTGTAATAACGATAGAAATGTCAGATACAGATTATTTATACAGGTTTGATTCAAACCTTACAGGTTTTGAACATCGTGAATTTGCACAGGGAGAAATTGTAACAGACCCAGAAAAACTTGATGTCTGGCGTAAGAAGATATTGAAAACTGGTGGCGACAATGACTTGCCTGTGTATTGGGTTCCAGATGCGTGTACTCCAGATAGGGTCGAAGATATAATAAAAGATAATCCATTTAAACCAGACCTTGTAATTGTGGATTATGCTGGAGATATGAAAGCTGGATTACCGGGTGTTCCAGATTTCGATGCTAGGTCACATGCACATATTTATTCTAGGTTAAAAGAGATTGCTGGTAAATACAATTGTGTTGTGTATACCGCACAACAATCCAAACGTGGAACAAAAGGTAAGGCAAGTACTGAAACAGGGTCTTGGTCTGATGAAGCTTCGGCTAAAGCTGATTTAATGATGGCGGTCGAAGTTACAAAAGAAGATGAAGATTATATGACAAAAACCGATAATGGTTCGGTTGTTATTGGTCGAATGACTGTATCTATCATTAAAGGTCGAAACGTGCCACGTTGTAAAACATACATAATTCCTAGATTTTCTCGAATGTCTTGGCTTGAAAAAGTTGAGGATGAAATGATGGGATGTGGTAATGGTAAAGAACTTAAAATGAAAGGCAGTAATAATAAAGCTGAAGAACAATTAAAAAAGAAACAGTCCGAAGAAAAAGAACCAGATATATTAGCAGGAGAATAATATGGAAAAAGAACAATCACAAACTTGTGGATTAAAGAAACCGTTTTTTGATGACATTGCAACAATGGCTGTAAATTCATTTAATATATTTGTAGAGAATACAAATCTTGTTGAAATGTCGATGTTCAAAATGTATTTTGCTGGGTTTTTAAGTGGTGTTACTGGATTATTATCAATTACTGATGAATATAAGATTTGTCGTGATTGTGAATGTGATAATAATTGTGATGAATGTGATATAGCTGACCGTATGAAAGTTCATTTTTTAGCAACTGCATTGCGTATAGAAATGGAAAAAATATTAAAAGAACATATGCAAGAAGAAAATGAAGAAATAAAAAAGTCTACAGAAAAGAAAATTTTATAAAATAAAAAATAACTTGACATTTGTTAAAATATGTTTTAAAATGTTAAGTAGTTTAAAAAAATATCCAAACCAATAGGGGGTAAGAATATATGGATATTCAGGTTAAAGCCGAGGAATTGCTAAGATTTCTCAAACGTTGTAACTGTGCTGGTCTTATTAAAGATTTGATTTGTCAAACCGATGGCAATGCCTTAATTGCAAGATTTGCAACAAAAGAACGTTATATGTATGGTGAAGTATATATTCCGAATTTAAAAGTAACAGTACCAGGTACACTTTCGATACCAAGAATTAAATTATTAATCGATGTTGCTGGCAGACTAGATGATGGTATTGTTCGTATAATGACAAAAGAAACCGAAGATACACCACAATACGCATTAACAAATGGTAAAGCAATGGTTTCAATGCTACAGATAGATGATGCCGGTATATGTGAATCATTTGAATCGATACCAGAAGATAAAGTAATGTTTGATAAAGATACGTTACAGTTTGCTGGTGGTGCTGTTCAGTATAAAAATGGATGTGAAATTGATTATGGTATGCTCAATGAAGTATTGAAAGATGCGACTGCATTTGGGTATGAACGTTATGAATTTAAAGTTAAACAGAATAAAAAAGGTACAACACTGATTTGTTCAATTGTAAATGAACATACAGGCGAACGTTTTACTAGAACAGTTGCAAACAGTGGTTTTATCGGCAATGTTGAAGAAATACCAAGCGTTATTGTCGGTGGTGGTTTTAAAGAAATTATCAAAACAGTTGTTGCAAATTCAGAACCAACTGATGAAACTAAGAAAGAACAAACACCAAAAATACAAATGTATTTTGACCAAAATGCTGTTCTGATTACTGACGGTAAGAGTTTTTATTTTAATCTTAATACATATGATGAAAAGGGAGAATAATAAACTATGGCAATGTATTCCGCTAAAGAAATGAAAAGTAAAATTGGTAATGGTAAAACTAAAGTGCGTGAAATGGAAATCAAAGACAACAAGACAATGAAACTTTGGATTCCAAAAGATGAGTTTATACATCTTGTAAAACATTTCAACATTCAAAAAGTTGATAAGTTTAAACACGCAAGGTCAAAAGCTGTTACTTGCATTAATTCCGATGTTGATGAAGAAAAACAGGTCTGTCCTGTATGCGATTACATCAATTCATTATGGAAACAGTGGAGAAATACCGCTGATGAAGATGAAAAGAAAGTTTTACAGGGCAAAATCAATCGTTTGATTGCTGATTTCTATTACGTAAACGCTGTTAATGTAACAGGTAAAAGTAAAGAAGAAATCAAGGAACTTCTTAAAAATGGTGATTACAGCGACCTTAAATGCGAATCGTTAAGAATTACACCACCTATTTTTAAACAAATCTGTGCCGTAATTTCTCCAGATGATGAAGATGGTGTTGAAATATCTACAGTTCTTTGGTCATATAAAAAGGCTGTTACAGGACAAACACGTTATACAATCAATGAAGAACTTAACAGTGATATTGCAAAACTATTATCAAAACGTCTGGAACAGATTTGTGGTCGTCCAGAACGAGATGGTGGATATATAGACTTGGATAAAGGTTACAATGAACATCAGGAACAGAAAGAATACATTGCAAGATTATATGGTGACGAAGAAGATGAAACTGACGTTCTTGATGACGAAGAAGATGAAACTCCGAAACCTGTAAAGAAGCCTGTTAAAAAAGCTGTTAAGAAAGAACCAGAAGTTGTCGAAGATGAAGAAGATGTATCTCTTGATGACTTGGATGAAGAACCTGTTAAGCCTGTTAAAAAACAAGCAAAGAAAACAGTTGTAGAAGATGAAGATGATGAACTGGAAAGTGGTGTTCAAATCGAAGATATTGACCCAGATGATGTTCCTGCTCCAAAGAAAATAACTCCTGCAAAAGCTGCAAAGAAACCTTCAAAATCAGATGATGATGATGATTTAGATGACTTGGATGAAGAACCGGTTAAAAAACCTGTAAAGAAACAAGTTCCAGCAAAGAAACCTGTTGTTGAAGATGAAGATGATGACTTGGATGACTTGGATGAAGAACCTGTTAAACCAGTTAAAAGTGTTAAAAAGCCTGTTCAACCAAAGAAACAAGTCGTTGAAGATGATGATTTAGAAATAGATGTCGATTTTGATGATGAAGATATTTAATTCTAACTCCCTATAATAAGGTTCAAGTTACAGATGGTAAATATTTACCATCTGTAACGATAAATAAAGGTTTGAAATGAATAATACATTAAAGATACTAATAGGTGACTCAAAGGAAACTATAAAAGAAATTCCAGACAACAGTGTTAATTGTGTTGTTACATCACCGCCGTATTATGCGTTACGTTCTTATCTTGAATCGGATTCACCTTTGAAAAATCTTGAAATTGGACAAGAACAGACTCCTGAAGAATATATAGATAATTTGATTGCTGTAATGGAACAGTGTAAACGTGTTCTTACTGATGATGGTGTTTGTTTTATCAATATACAGGACAGCTATAATGTTCGTAATAAGATAGAAGCAGACCAGAGTTTTGAAAATGCAAAATTAAACAGACAGACAACTGTTTTAAGGCATTATCAGTATAAAGGTGCAAAACTCAAAGACTTATTAGGTATACCGTGGATGCTTGCATTTAAAATGCGAGATGCTGGGTGGTACTGGCGTGATACGATAATATGGGCAAAAGCCGTATCTGGTAGTCATATCTTCGGAACTTGTATGCCTGAATCTGTAAAAGACAGGACAAATAAATCACATGAATATATTTTGATGTTTACAAAGTCGTCTAAATATAATTATGATTGGCAAGCAATTGGTGAAAATATACAAGAGTGCAGTAAACAGCGTGCATATCGTGGAAAGAATCCAACACACCGTAAAAATAATGGTGATTATGATTATGCAATAAATACAGAAGCTCAATTGAAAACATATAAAAAACTTGTTGCAAAACTGGAAGAAAATCCAAATGCAGAACTTAAAAGAACAAGACGGTCTGTTTGGACAATGCCTAGTTCAAATTCAAGAGTGAGTCATTTTGCAGTATATCCACCTGCTCTTGCTGAAACGTGTATTCTTGTCGGTTGTCCTGTTGATGGAACCGTAATAGACCCATTTGGCGGTTCGGGTACAACTGGTATTGTTGCAAATTTACTTGATAGAAATGCAATTATATGTGATTTAAATCCGAATATGAAAGACCATTTGGAATTACGAAAGCAAGAAGTTGCAAAAATAATGGGTAAATGCTATTCTAATAACAATGGCATATCTGTAAAACATTTTTGGTAAAGGGGAAATTGTTTTGAAAAAAGAAGTATTATTAAAGGTCGAAAGTTTATTACAAGGGTTTAAACTTCCACAACATCGAAAGACAATTCGTGGTGGAGATTCTGTAAAATGGCTTTTAAAAAATCTTAAACGAGATAATGAAAAAAATCCAGATTACGAAGAAACAATGGAACTTTTACGTAGTCTATAATTATGAATACTATAATTTTTGGATTTGACCCCGGACTAAAGGGTGGTGTTGCGGTATTTAACTGTGAACAGCATTTGTTTTCAGATGTTGTAAATATGCCTGTTAATGATGACGGAATAGATACAAGAGTATTAAAAACATTTTTATTGAAATGTAAAATGAAGTTTCCAGAATCTAGGTATGTTGCGGTAATCGAAAAAGTTGGTGCTATGCCGGGTCAGGGTGTAGTATCGATGTTTACATTTGGAGAAGGTTATGGTTCTCTTAAAACCGCTGTCGGATATGTTTTACATACTGATATTATATCTGTAACGCCTCAAACTTGGAAGAAAACGGTTCTTTCTGGTTATGATTGGAAACAGAGTGTTCCAAAGCTTGTTATTCCAAAGGGCACAAGTGCCGAAAAGATAAAGGAATTAAAGAAAGTATATAACAGAGAGAAAACACAGGCAAAAGCTAGAGGTAAAGCTGTGGCTATGCAGTTTTTACACGATAAATTCCCTTATGTTGATTTGAAGCGAGGACATAAGGTTGAACAGGATGGACTGGCTGATGCTTGCTGTGTAGCCCTTTATGGTGCGGTTTTACATAATTTTAAAATTTAATACTTGACAAATGTTAATTTGTGTTATAAAATGTAAAGTGTAAAATGACCAATACCGGTCTAGTTTTACATGGATTTGTTTGCCTCCTTATTTGATTTTTGCCTCGTGCCCGTACACCACGAGGCATATTTTTTTAATCTCGTGATAATCTCGTGAAATCGACAGGAAAATCTCAGGAGAAATTTTTAATGCTCAAGAAAATCATTATAAATAATTTTCAATCCCACAAAAACACAACAATTGAACTTAATAATGTAACGGTTGTACATGGTCTTTCTGATTCTGGAAAATCAGCAATCAGAAAAGCCATTCAATGTGTCGTCCACAAAGCTCCATTCTATATCAGAAATAGCGAGGATGTAAAAGACGGTTTTATACGTCTTGAATTTGATGATTATATAATCGAACGTCAGGTTAAACTCAAAAATAAGAAACAACCGACTGACAAGCTGGAACTTTCTAAAGATGTCTATGTTGTAAATGATAAAGATACATATGAAAGATTTGGAATAGAATTACCAGAAAATATTCAGAAAGAACTTATGTTTTTCTTACAGAAATTCGATTCCAAACCAGTTGATTATAATATTATGTCACAGTTTGATGATATGTTTTTTATTGGTAAAAGTTATGATTCGATTAGAAATAAAATGATAAATATGCTTGTGCCAGATTGCGACATAATTGGAAAAACAATACAGGATTTCAAGGAAAAGAAAAATAATGCCGCATCCAGCAGTAGGTTGTATAAGAAACTTTTTGAAGAAAGTACAGCAAAACTAGAACAGATTCCAACTGATACAATTGAAGCATGTTCTGACAATATAGCAAAACTAGAACGGTATTCTACAACAATTGATGATAAACGCACAATACTTGGCGAACTTAAAATGGCAAGACAAGTATTAAGTAATCTTAAATTGCGTAATATCGATGTAGAAAAGTATGGAACATATATAGACAGTCTGAACAAGGGTTTCAATAGTTTAACCAATGTTAGAAACAAGTTATATGCACTTCAAGGAATCAAACATAAGTTGGGTCATATTGAACTGATACACGCTGATTTTTCAGAATGTGATACAAATGAATTAAGAAAACATTATGAACAGTTGCGAAAGATGAAAATAGACCTTGTTGCATTAACAGACATTTCAGAAACAATAAAAGAGTATAAGGAACGTGATAAAGAACTTACAGCCGAAATAGACACAATTACAAACGAAATTAAAGTTAAAAAAGAAGAATACGTCAAGACTTCAAAAGTCGTTATTTGCCCTATAACAAATGAAAAATGCGAAAAACTTTCTAAATAGAGTATTGACGTTAAAAAACTTCTATGTTAGAATATTATTGAAAGGAAATTGTGTATGAAGTTTATTTATTGTACTGACCTACATTATGGTGCTACACCAATATGTAGGAAAGATGATTATAACGAAGCTATATTGAATAAGCTTCGGTATATCATTAATTATGCACATAATAATGATATAAATACGATTGTAATTGGTGGTGACCTTTTTGATAGACCGCATCAGAATTATAGTGATTTGATTGAAATTATTTCAATAATAAAATTGTCAGGTTTAAAATGGGTCATCAATCGTGGTAATCCAACACATGATGGAGTGGTTGAAAATTCGCCGCTTACATTGATTGGAAGTATGGATACAAATGTTAGGACAAGTGATAACTGTCAGTCATATACTGTTGATGATGTCAGTTTTATATTTTGTCCTAATTCTGTAAATATTGAAGAATTTGAATTATCTTCAGTTGATAAAAATATTGATAGTAAGAAATATATTTTAACACATCATATTCTGGTTAAAAACTCTGTTCCATATAAGCATATATTATGGGATGATTTTGCAGAAAAACTGGATATTGATTGTACAGTATTCATAGCTGATTATCATCCAGCACAGGGCGATGATGAAATAACAAATAGTAATGGAAATACAATTCGATTTATTTCACCCGGTAGTGTATGTCGTAGAAAATACACAAAAGACAATATAAATAAAGAACCTATGTTCTGTGAAATTGATTCCGAAGATGAAAGCTGTGTGTTTATTACAATTCCTTGTGAAAAGGATGTATGGAACATTCCAGAAGATACGAATATCAACGATACAGAACTTGATATGAGCAGATTTAAAGACAATATAGATGATTTTCAAGAAGAAATGAATCTTGAATCTGCTTGGCATAAATTTGTTTCTGAAAATGATTTTTCAGAAGATATTACAAATATGATTTATTCATATATAAAGAAAGGATTTAAACAATGAGTGTTACAAAGAAAGATATTGACCAATTAGAAATCAGATATAATCAGATTTTACGTGAGAAAGAGCGACAGCAGGTACGTCTTGAAGAAGCGTTAAAAAATCTTGAAGAATATGGAATCAGTGAAGATGGGCTTGATGATGCAATCAACAATCTGGAAACAAAGATTTCAGAAATGGAAAGTAAATTGGAAAGCAATACTGCTAAGATTGAAGCAAAGATAACAAAACTGGAAGAACTTATATGATAACACGAAATATGATACAGGATTTAGAAAAACGATTGAACATTATTCGTGGTCGTGTTGATTCTTTAAAGAAAAATTGTGATGATTATAAGCTTGGTATGGAAAATTGCGACAAACTTGTTGCTGAAATGGAAAATGCAACAAATGTTCTGTTCAATTTCAATATCTGGTTGAATGAAAGAACAAAAACACGTCTTGAAGGAATTACAAATGAAGCATTATCGTTGATATTTCCAGATAAAACTATGAAGTTTCATGTAACACCAAATCAGACCAAAAAGGGTGTTTCGTATGAATTATCAATAGAAACCGATGGTGTTGTTACAGACCTTTTGGATGCAAAAGGCGGCGGTGTTCTTGACGTAATCCAAATCTGTTTGCGGTTGACATATATTTTAAGATTAAAGAATGTCACAAGACAGTTTGTATTATTTGATGAGCCATTTAAAAATCTGGATTCCGAAAGAGTTGCTTCGGCTGTTGAGTGGCTTGTCAGAACAGCAGATATGTTCGGAATACAGTTGTTTATAATTACACACATACCAGCAATGATAATCCCAGATAATAATATCAATATATATGAAATGCGTTTAAAGGATGGTAAGAGTTCAATTTATGGGTATAAGTAAACTTAAAGTAATTGGTTATTTTAAGACAAAGACAAAAAAACAGATTACGTTAAGCATACCAGCAGATATATATAATGATATAGAATATTTTTTTGAAACGTGTAAACTGAATGGAACCGATTTAAAGACATTCTTAACTATTATTTTTGTAAATTCATATACAATTTATAAACAGTTTATGTCTAATGGGATTTCCAGTTTATTGCAGATGAATTATGTCGTAACATTTTTTAGCAGGTTTATGCGTGAAATAATCAAATATTCCGAAAATCAATGTGCAATCACGTTAAAAGGTGCTGTTGTGATGAAAAAATTATGTGAACAGCATAATATAGAAATTGAACGTTTTTCGTATTATATAGAAACAGAACGGTATGATGTCGTAAAAGACAAGGTAACTCTTACTGATAAAGATATTCAAATATTATTTAAAAGGTATCTTGAAAATGGAAAATATATTGTTTGATTTGAGTGCTGTAAATGAGATTCTTCATATGAAGAATACAGTCGGTTGGCGGTATTTAAATGGATATGGACTTACAGAAAGATTTTTGAAAACTCTGAATCCAAAAATAATTCAGAAAACATTTGGAACCGAAAACAAAGTTATAACCGATGCTGATATTCAGGTTTTATTTGAAAATTATTTAAATGAAATAAATGATTCAAATAATAAACTGAAACAGATTCTTAGTGATACATTAAATATACGGTAATTAAAGAAAGGTAGAAATATGTCTGTTGAACAATGTAACAAATTGATTTCATTACTAGAGGCAATCAAAAAAGAAAGCAGAAGCACAAAGAAGATTAAACTGCTTAAAGATTTCCCATATCCAGAATATCTGAAGCAGTTTCTTTCATATGCTTACGACCCGAAATATGTATTTAACATAACGTCAAAACCATTTTCAAAAATGAAAGGTGGAATAATGCGAGATATTCCAATGAATTTTTTTGAAAATGTATTATCGAAACCACATTCTGAACGTGTGAAATATGTTGAAAAAGAAGTTGGATGGATGGATGCTGTTTGTAGAAAATATGTAATATCAGTATTTGATAAGGATTTGGGAATTGGTATAAATATAAAAACAATAAATACTGCATTTCCAAATCTCATTTCTGAATTTGCAGTAATGCTTGCTTTTAAACAGACGGAAGAAAAATTCAGACAGGTTTATCCATCTGATGATGGTGATTGTTATTATAATATAAAAATTGATGGTGTTCGATGTGTAATTGATGTCAAAGATGAAGGTCATATAAATTTCTATTCAAGAAATGGAAAAGAAATGGAAGAATTTTTAATCGATAATATACGATATGAAATCCAATTGGATATTAATGTATTCAAAGGTCATATATTGGATTGTGAAATTGCATCAAATCAGTTTCAGAAATTTATGAAGATATATAGACGTAAAAACTTTATCAATATGGATTCGATATTGATTAAAAATTCTGTAAGGCTTTATATATTTGACCTTATTGATATGGCAAATAAGCCATTGTATGAACGTGTTAATGTTCTTAATTCTATGTTAAATGCACATGGAGATAATCGTTTCATAAAATTTCTGCAATATTATTCTGTAAATTCCAATTATCTAAGACTTGGAGAACTTGCTAGAGAATATATCAGAAAAGGTGAAGAAGGTATTATCGTAAAGAAAATAGACGCACCATATGAATTTAAACGGTCTAATTACTGGCTTAAATTCAAGAATAAAGATACACTCGATGTAAAAATCACAGGTTATTATGCTGGAGAAAAAGGAACAAAATACGAAAACACTCTTGGTGGTTTGATATTGGATTATAATGGGTCTGAACTTCGTTGTGGTTCTGGATTTACCGATGAAGAACGTGATGAAATTTGGAAAATACGAAAAGATTTAAACGGAATGGTATGCGAAATATCATATATGGAAGAAACAAAAACAGGGTCATTGCGACACCCAGTTTTTGAACGTTTTAGGTTTGACTTAGAAGATTAATTAAAAATTTCTTCTTTGCTAGTTGCTAGTTTTTATTTAACGTGTTATAATAAAGTTATAATTCATTAAAGTTTATGGAGAATATTAAATGAACAACAAACAATATTCAATTGAAGATTATAATTACAATTTCAAACTGTTACAAGAAAATATTGATATGGCGAAATATAAGGTCAGTATATTTAAAAATGAAGGTATCAAGAAAAGAGGCGTTGAAGCTAGAGCATTGCTGATGAACATAAAAAAGATATGTCATCTTATGCGTGCAAAAATAATTTCCGATATGAACGCAATGCCTAAAAAGAAAAGAACGGATACCGAAGAATCACTTGCTATTGCGAGTGAAAAAAGAAAAAGAACGATTGCTGCTAAAAAGAAAGGTGCATAATATATGGCAATAACAATACAAAAAGTACACATAATAGATGGTAATAATTGGTTTACCAGAAACTATTTCACAGGTATGGACAATCTTTCTGAATCTGTTAATAGATTAAGCAGATTTTGTGGTATGCACAAAGGCAGAATCATGTTTGCATTTGATACAACAAAGTCCGAACGCAGACTTGCATTATACCCACAGTATAAAGCTGGTCGTAAAAGTTCATTAACAGAAGAAGAATATGAAGCATTTAAATGTCTTATGGAAAGGTTCAGACTTCTTGTGAAAGCAATGGGATTTGCTGTGTATTGTGGTCATGGGTATGAAGCCGATGACTATATTTCCGTATTATCTCGCAGTCTTAAATCGTATAAAGTGTATATATACAGTACTGATAAAGATTTTTTACAACTGGTCAGACCGAATGTTACTGTTGTAATGTCTAAATCAGATGGAGACCATAATATAACACCTGATAATTTCACTGAAGAAGTTGGCGTAGGACAGGAATATTTCATCGATTATAAATCCATAATTGGAGATAAGTCGGATAATATTTCTGGAATTGAAGGCATAGGTGAAGTTACAGCCGTTAAATATATTGATATGTATGGTTCCTATGATGAAATTCTTCAAAATCTGAAGCAGAAAATGCTTGCAGAAAAGAAAAAAGATAAGCCAAACAAGACCGAGATGAAGTTTATTGATGGAGAACAGTCTTTTCGTTTGGCTAAAGAATTAGTTGATTTATCTATAAATTATAAAGACTTAAAATTACGTGATTTGATAAAAAGCGGTGTTAAAGGTTTACACTGTGATATGTCAGCGTGTCTTGAAATACTTTCAGATGGTTATGCTGAAGGTAGTTACGATGTCGTAGAGGGAATATGCAGAAGCAAAAAACTCCTATCATAAGTATATCTAAAATGCTTGAAAAAGATATACAGGCAAAGAATCTTACCGATGATAAAACACTGTTAGAAATTGATAAAATTCTTGATATGGATTTTACTGGTGATTACAATACAGATATGAACGCAACCTCCGATAAATATATTCATGGTAGCGTTCTTTCTGTATATTGTAAAAATGATAAGGAAATGAGTCTTACAGATATACTTGGTAATCTTATAGACCGTATTTGATATAGGAAAATATATTATGGACAAAAATATAATGAAAATAACGAAGAGCGAGATTGTTAGTATTGATAATTATAATAAAAAATTACAAGAGCAGAATTTAAAACTTGCAAATCTTCGTAAAAAACAGTTGTTTATCGCATTAAAACAAGCTTCTGAATTAAGAATTAAAACAGCAAAAAATGTAGATAAATGGGTTGATATTTTGGCAGATAAACTTTTCTCACCACAAATTATGGAAAAGATGGACCCGATTAAACTTATAATGTTGTTTAAATATGTTAATAATCTTGGAACAAAATTATTATCAGACAGCAATAAAGTTGAAGATATATTGGGAAAATATTTAACAGCGGATTCATCAATGGAATATGATTTACCGGAAAGTGTGCAGAGTGATAATGATAAAATAAAGGCAGAAGTACTTTCCAAGTTGAAAAAGATGATGGAAAATGCAACCGATGAAGATGCAGAAGTCATTGTTGTAGAAAAGAATGAAGAAAGCCAGAATGTAGAAAAAACAACACAGGAAGAAGTTGATAGCCTTTCTGATGTTGAAGTTCCGATTGAAGATAATCTCGATTTAATCGAAGAAGCCGATGAACAACAAAATGATGAAAAACCAGAGGAGCAGGATGCAACGGAATTAGATTTTGATTTTGATGATGACGAATGAAGACAAAAAAAAAGATGGGCGTATGTGGTGAATAAAAAGCCACATACGCCCATCTTTTAATCGAACAGAATACTTAGAAAATCTCTATATGTTGTAGACAACTGAATCGCACTCGTTTTTGTATTCTGTTAGGGTTAATTTAAATCTTCTATTTTATCTATTTGTATTAGCAATGATTATATCTTTCTATGTTTGCTGTTTTAATTCCTTCAATTATATTATGAACGTATTCTTTAATTGAACGTTCCATAATGGCGGTTATAGTATCTGTGTTTGAATATACAATTGCTGTTTGCCCGTCAATACATTCTGTAACACGCATAACTGTCATTGTGTCAGTTACAAGCATGAATGACATTTCTCTTATCTTGAAAGAAAGAGTGTAGTCATCAATCACTGTTACAATACCATTTCCAATGTTATCATAACCAATCTTTTCATAGAGAAAATTCTTTAAAATTTGAGTAGCTTCACAAGACTTCATAGTTTTAATTCCTTTCATTTTCCTGAATTTTTACATTAAATTTATTAACAATACTATCGAATAATATTTCTTTTTCTTCGAGAATATCACCGATACGTTCTTCAATAGTTCCATTACAAACAAGCTTATATATTTTCACATTATTACGTTGACCAATTCTGTAAATTCTATCTGTTGCCTGTTTTTCAACAGCAGGATTCCACCAGCGGTCATAATGAATCAAATTACAAGCTTTTGTTAATGTAAGACCACAGTTACCAGACTTCAATGTCAAAACAATAAACGGATACTGTCCATTTTGAAATCTGTTTGCAATTTCTGTTCTTTGTTTTGCAGACATTGTACCATCAATCATTGCTCCATGTTTTCCATACAATTCGCTTATTTTCTTCAATATATCAACAGCAGAATCTCTGAACTGTGTGAATATTACGAATGGTTCATAATTATTTTTCTTTATCAGTTCCTTTACAGCACATAACTTTGAAGATTCAATCTTTGTGTTGAATATGGCTTTTGGAGTGCCACAACACAGTTTTAATCTTGTTAAATACTTGAGAATTGTTGTTGATGAGAAAATACATTTTTCTCTTGAAAACGAATCAAGAATCGAATTATACAAAGATTTTTCATAATCAGACATTTCAATATTAATCGTAATTTCATTCTTTTCAGGCATATTAATATCTTTGATGTCTGATTTCATACGTCTTATTATATATGGTTCAAGCAGTTTTACAATCATTTCATTACCACTTTCACCACATACCATAGATGACATATGTATTGCATTTGCAACATTTGTGTTGATAAATCTGAATATTGATTCCAAATCACGTATACTGTTTTCAATCGGTGTTCCTGTCATTGCAAGTCTATGTTCAGAATTGATTGAACATACAGCTTTTGATATTTGAGATGATTTATTCTTTATTATTTGTGCTTCATCTATTACAACAATGCCAAATTTGCTGTTACAAGGTCTATTCAATATTTCACCATATGTTGCAATATATGTCACACCATTTATAGGATTCTGTGAAAATTCACGGACATTTACATTTGGTGCAAACTTTGAAAATTCTACAAACCAGTTTCCATATACAGATTTTGGAACAATTACCAAGTTTGGAAGTTCTGATTTTGAATTTCCAACAACACCGATTGATGTAGCAGTTTTTCCCAGACCCATATCATCTGCAAGCAATATATTAATGTTGTTGTTGAATGATGTTAATATATTTTCAATGGCATCGACCTGATGATTTTTAAATCCATTTGTTTCTTTTAGAATGAATTTATTATCATATACAGGTTTTTCTATCTCAATAATATCATCTTCTGATGAATTTTCTATAAAATCACACATATCATTTTCATTTTCATAATACTTGGAAAGAATATCTGGATTTGCATAGACCCAATTTCCATTAAGAAGAACAAATTTTGACATATTGTTAGTCAGATTTATATAATCTTCTTTTGATAATGGTTCACCATCGTATGATATATAAGATGAAATCTTACCATCTTGTTTAATGCTTGCTGTTCTTTTTAAGATACTTTTATGACTGATTCCATTCGGCAACATGATTGTTACATTGTTATTCAAATAATAATCATAACGCATTATTACTTCAAATACATCATTTTCAGACATATAAAACGAACAATCATCTGCATATGAACCAAAATTCCACCAACCCTTTAAATGTTCATCGAAAGATATTGCTTTCCAAAATTCTTTTTCAATAGACGTATCAGAAAGAATGTCGGTTCTGCTATACATATCGTCTGCGATGAACACACCTGCAAAGCAGTTCGACCTTTTTCGTATGAACAATTTAACTTTCATTTAGCCACCTCGATATTTGTTAGCATCAAATGTTATAACAGGACAGTTTGAATAATATCTTTCAATACATTTATCACAAACGACCTTGCTGAATGTGACACCATCTGTGTGTGATATTGCGGCATTTGCTTTATTACTGCAATATTCACAATACATAATATTTCCAATCTTTTCTAATAATTCTGTTGGTAATATTTTTTTATAATCATCATCCGTAAATCTTACAATTTTTATCATAGATAACTCTCCTTGTTTCTGTATATATCGTAGTATACTACGATATATACAAATAATTCAAATTACCAAGCACATTTTCCATCAATAATCCACATGCTGTAAAGATATAACACTTTAAATATATCATCTTCATTTAATATGGAAGATAACATTGTTTCGACACGTTTTTCAATCATTCTGACAATAGGACGATTATTTTTCATAAGTTCTTCATCTTGAACTTTTTTAATATGATAGTTACAATCAATAATCGAACTATGTGCCTGAAGATATTCCTGTAAATCAACGAGTTGTGAATCTGTTAATTTACTTTTTAGAATTTCAAACAAAGATTCAAATTCTTGTTTCTGTCTGTTTAAACTTAGTTCTAATTCTTTATCCATTTTGTTATCTCCTTTTACTATATTGTTTTATAACATCTTTGCAGAAGTTTCTAATCTGATTCATAAACTGTGCATATGTTATAAGTTTATTTCCATCGAAAAGACTTATTCTTGTATCTTCACTGAATATAGTTTCGCTGCAATCGTTATATCTGTCATACATTCGTTCAGCATAAGATATACGGATATAATTATGGTATTCAGAATATCTTATATCTAAACGATTATGAGTACCTTGAGCTGGTTTTATATCAAGATAATCCAATGTTTCAATAACGTATTTTTTGTTATTATACGAAGATATATCAGTATCATAATAATCAATTCTACTTGCCATTGATGCTATTTGATTAATCCATTTTTTTACAGTTTCAAATATTTCATCAATTGTCATTTCACACTGAATTGTAATCATATCTCTGGTACACATTATGTAATGATTACTCCATTCTTTTTCACAAGCATTTTCAATAGGACAAGCATAATAATTCAAGTTTTCTGAATCTTCATCGTTTCCATCGATGATACATTCGATATTAACACCATTAACATTTACATTTACAAAAGTTCCTTTTTTAATAATATCCATACTTTGTTTTCCTTTCTTAATCTATTTCATTTTGAGCAATTAAATTTTTATAGACATAGTAAATATCACGATTTTTATCTATGATATTTGGAAATAGCTTTTTATACTGATTTAAAACATTTTTAATTTCTGGTTTATCTTGTTTTGATTCAAGATAACACTGAAACAGAACGATATTTTTGGTCATTTCTGAATTTTTCATTTTTAATCATCCTTAGTTTTTTAATTGTTTAATAATTGAATCTACTGTTCCATAGACAGTTATAAAGAAGTTGTAATCAAAATAAATTCTTGATAAATCTTCTTTTACATTGTCATTGTCAACAGGTTCTATAAATGCGATTCTGTCTGCATTTATATATTGTTCTTTGTGGGAATCAATTTCTTCAACTTTAATCATTTTCATAGTTAATTTCCTTTCTTAATCGACAATGATTAAATCTGTGTAATACGCATTGATATAGCGTTGATTAATTTCGTCATAAAGCTGACCACAATCATCAACAGCTATATCAGAGAATTTAAGAATTGACTCAATGTCACCATTGTTATTTAATGGAACATCACATACAAATATTTTTGTTCGCTTATCAATTATTTTCATCGTTAATCCTTTACAGGTCGGTCTATATTATATATAAACTTTCCACAACGAACGCATCTATCGGATTTGTTCCAATAACCAAGCTTTTTCATTCCACGAACACTACCTGTATAGTGTATATTTGAATAATTATAAGAACCGTATTTTTCAATAAATTCATCTTTACTTACATATTTCATAAAATTTCTCCATATATAGGTTCAAAATCATATCCAAGATAACCTCTATGGTTATCAAACCAATCCACAGGAACAAGATTGAATTTGTTTTTATCAACTTTAACAATTCGATATACAACTGGATATTTACAATCGTTAATTTGATATTTATGAGCGTATTTTTCATTTTCAAATATTTTATAATACATACCACGTCTAATTAAAATCCGCTGGTCTTTTACATTCAATCTTTGTGTTGGAACAGGTCTTAATTCTGTCTGATTTATTTTAATTATATTTCGCATAATTTATCCTTTCTTAATTACAAGATTCAAGATATTGTCTGATTGCAGCAAGATATGTTTTAGTCATTTCTTCGTTGCTAGAAATATCTTTAAAAGTCAATCCAAGAGCATATACAACATCACCGTCATCATATGTGATGCAGTATTCGTGATTTCCAGCTTCATATTCAACAGCATCGAAAAATAGATTCATATCTGTTTTCAACAGACGTTCCTTTTCTTCGGCTATTGAATCCATTGTCTGTTTGTATAGTGGAATGTCTTTTTTCAACATATATCCACCAAAACCAACATGTTCAATCTCATCAATATTCCAACCATTCTTTTCAAGCATTTCATTGAACTGTTCCTGTCCAAATGCAAATTGCATTGGAAGTGCGTTTACCATATTTTGATGTTTTTCTAAAAGTTCTGTGTATTTCATCGAAATACCTCCGTTAAATTGTGATTTGTCTGAACGATACTCATTCAGCTAGTGCCTAACACTAAGACATCGTATTAATGAAAAGGGCTGGGAATCAACCCAGCCCCGATGTTTCGTTCTGTTTCAGTTAAATCACATGAATGTCACATCTTAAAACCTAGCACATACTACAGGATTAGCATAGAAACTATTCCCAAATTCAACAACCCAATCTTTTACATCAATATTTAGTTTTTTCATAAATTTTTTGGCTTCTTCGATTGCTTCGGTCTGATTAAATGTTATATTTGTTTTATCGGATTTTATTCTCAGACTTATATTTCTGTATTTATTTATACGTAATGTCCAATAATTTTCATTTCTGAAATAACTTGGGTCGAGATATATACTATCGATTCCTTTTGAACTCAATGTATTTATTGCCATTATGATATGTTCTTCGTATTGAATGAATTTTTTCACCTTACGGAATAAACTAGCATATACTCTATCAATCGCATCTTCAAATTGAATTGATGGTGTTGGTTGATTCAAATATGAATCTACACGACCATCTTTCCACACAATCCTATTTGTCACATAATTTTCTTCGTAACCACGTCCAATTGTCACATATACAATACCTGCTGGGATTCCTTCTTGTGCACGAGTAAGTAAAGATAATTTCTGATTTATCTTAACAATAACTTGATTTTCAGTAACAGATTCGATTTTGAATAATCTATTTCTCATTAATAAATTTCCTTTCTTATTATGTCACCGAATTCATTTTTTTCAATTATATAACGGCTGTTTAAGCACAATCCGTCATATAACGCATTTAAACCATCATTCAATTTTCTGATTTGATATTTAACATCAATTCCAAGATTATTATGGAGAGATATTAAATCATTAAGAACAGATTCAAAGCTTGTTTTTGCAATATTCAAATCGTTTTTCTGATTTTTATTTAACATTTTCATCTCCTTTGTATAATCCATTCAGCGGCATACCACAAAATTCATACAACGCATCCATATATTCTTCATTGTCTATGAAGATTTCAAGATTGTTTAAATGAACATTTATATCACTTGGTTCTGTATCGTTGTAGAACAGTTTGTAAATCAATGCCAGTAATGATGTTTTTGTTTGTTTAATATCATCATTGTATTGATTGATACGACTTTTAAGTGTATTGATAAACACAATGTATTCTGCATTGTTTAAATCATCATCTGAAATCTTTTCCATATCATTTTTCATTTTTATTATTCTATTCATCTTATTTGTTGAAGATACTATGATGTCGATATACATAAGAGCCATACGTTTCATATTCATGAAAAACTGTTTGTTTGATTTGACTGCATCCACGAAATTCATACCATTTTCATTATCAATGTTTGAATGGTGAATGATATTCGATTTGCAAATACAATTTAACAAGCACACTAATTCATCTCTAGGTACGCAATCGATTTGAACGTTTAACTTCATTGTATTCTGCCTCCTAATGTTAATGAAATACGATTATATTTGATAACATACTTGTATTCGTAATAGTTACCAAGATTACTCATAGAATCCATTCCGTTAGAATGGAACAGTTTGCCGAAATCACGTTTTGATATTGAACGTGAAATCGGTTTAAACAGGACATTAACCATACGTCTGCAATCAGATTTCATATTTAAAATCCTTTCTTAATTGAAATTTATCTGACGGTCATCGTCAGTAGTGGCAGCACCACTAGACATTAAAAGAGCCGAGATATAAATCCCAGCTCTTTTAAATGTTTCGACCTTGCTTATCAGATTATTTTGTTAAATTAATGATTTGCAAACGGTGTTTTTCAATTTCATCGATTGCAGTTCCAAGATTACTAAGAATAGAACTTACATCTACTCCGCTGTTGTATAAATCTTCCAAGTCATACATTACAGCTTCAAGAGAATCGATATGAGAACCCATTTTGTCAGCTTGTTCTTTGATTTCATTGTTTTCTTTTGTTAGACGATTATTAAGTTCGCTGAGTTTTTGAGTTCCACGTTCGATTTCATCGAACGGGTTTGTTTCCATATTTTGAACTTCATCTATCATTTCAGGTGATGTTGAAATGACATCTTCAAGAGTACTAGAACCGCAATCCAAATGGTCGATAACTGTGTTGATTGTTCTTGTAATTTGATTTAAATCCATTTTAATTCTCCTTTTAAATAAATTATTTCATTTTTATATCGTATGGCACAACAATGCCATTTAATTTACCACAAGCATCTGTAATCATAACTGGTCTTAGTTTATGACGATAATCTTTTTCAATATTGTTTTTACAATCTATAATCGGAACAGGATAGAATTTATCTGATTTTGTATCAAAATATTTAATGTATTCCGCTTTAATATAGACTTGATAACCAATATCAATATCGAATACATAAACCTGAACGTTTGTTCCATCACACTCTTTAACAGTTGTTTTGTGTGAAAAATGAATCTGTGCTGGTTTTGAACCGTAAAAATCATTTATTATTTTTACAATAGGTTCTTTTGATAACTGTTTGAATTTTGTTACTTTTGTGTAATCGAACACGAAATCTTCTTCATCGATGAAGTAACAACTTGTTTTGTTCGTGATACACACAGAATGTTTCCACAAATCAGAACTTTCAACTAGTTCAAATTTTAAATCTGGATGTGTAGTTCTGAATTTGTGTGCGTTTATGTCTTTCATAATATCATGGAATAATTTTGAAATATCCATTAGGACACCTCCATATATGATTTATCTGACGATGGACTCATCAGTAGGTGCATTACACCTAGACATCGTAAGCGTAAGCTTACGATGTTTCGTCCTCCTTACAACTCGTCTTCGTCTAGGTCATCATCAATTTCATTGTGTCTATCGTAGCAATGTTTACAGTACATGTAACTTGGATTTTCTTCACCATCAAGGCACAACCCATAACCAATCGGTGTTTCTTCCGTATATACATCTCTGTTGCAAATATCACAGATAACTTCATCGCCTAATATTGCTATCTTTTCCATTTTTCCATCTGGGGTTGATATAAATATTCCCCTAGTTTCTGGTGGATTCAATTTTAAGAACTGTTCTTTTGTCATCGGTCTAAATACTTCTTTAATCATTTTTAATCTCCTTTTAAATATTATCCAACGGCATTACAACACCAACTAGAACACCAGTAGAATCTGTTATTACAACAGGATATGAAATTACAGACTCAATTGTATAAAAACGACATAAACCAATATCCAATGATTTTAAATATTCCATTCTGATATGAATTGGTCGTCCACTACCAACAAGATAAAACATTGCAACATCATCGTTGTTCTTCACATTTGTTGATATACGTTTGATACATTCAAAGCAAGCCTCAGTCATATTTTCACTTCTATATTCTTTTACAATAACTTTAATCGTTGATGAATCAATTTTTTGAGGTTTGATATTCTTGAAATCGAATATCAAGTCATCTTTGTCTATAAAAAATGCGATTTTGGTATCTGTTATACAAACCTGACCATTCCATTCATCTGAATTTTTTAATACGCTCCATTCAGAATGTCTTATGTTACTATAAGAACCATACTTATAGTCGCAAATCCCATCTATCATTTGCTTGAACAACTTCTTTAACCGTATTGCTGTACTTGTCATACAAGCACCTCCATAATTAATATTTATCTGACGATACTCATCAGTAGTGGCATAACCACTAGACAACGTAGGTTTAAACCTACGTTGTTTCGTTCTGTTCAGATTGAATAATGTTCTGCAACCTCTTCTGCATCTGTTTCCGAACAATCAAATCTTTCTATAATTGATTGTATGAACTCATCGTGGTCAATTCCCAGCACATCACGAAATATTTTCCACAACCCAACGGTGAAATATTCAATTCCACCATTATCTTCAATGTAATCGATTATCTCTTTTGAATATGGCATTTGATGACACCTCTTAATCTTCAAGATGTTCTATTTTAATAGGTAATTCACACCATTTTATAAGTGCATCTATATACCCGTCAGATTCTTCATAGAACCATTCATCCACAAGATATGTCGTTTTAAGATTTGGTATTATTATCTTTATCAGTTTCAATATATTTACTTGTGTCATTGAAATTGTATCCATAATTGATTCACAGTTATAATCAATTTCAACTTCTTCATCTATGTTTTTATAACGGTTCTGTGCAGAATCCATATGTATCTTTGAATCATACAATGTTTTTAATGATTCAAGCATTGGAATTAAAATCTGTTTTACATGATTTATTTTATTTATATCGGCTCTTACTTCATACTGTCTTTCTTCAAATGTAAGATTTTTATTTGAATAATCTGATGTTATTCTGTATAAATCCTGTTTTAATAAGGCATTTAATACGTATGGAAGTTCAATTGCATCAACCATCAGAATATCAATTCCAATGTTTCTATCGTTTGGGTCTTTGTATTCAAGATGTTTTTCATCGTATTCTGATAAAACAACATTTGTTAATGTACAAGCATTATGAATACAATCGTATAAATAATCTCCGAATGATTCCGTATCTTCACTTAGCATACGATTTTCTTTCAATCTGTTGTACTCATCTTCCAATGCCTTTTCAGACCATACTTCATTGTGTTCATCCAAGTAGTAACGCATATTATTTCTCCTATATGTTAATTTTGTCTGTGAATCTTAATGGACTCATCAGTAGGTGAATTACACCTAGACATCGTAAGCTTACGCTTACGATGTTTCGTCCTTATTCTAATTCCATATATGTACGTTCGATTAAATATTCAGCTTGAAATAATGCTCTTGCCTGTAATTTCATCCAGTCTTCACGACTGTTTGGATTTTTAAGTTCACCGCATTTATCTCTTCTTACTTCTGATTTTGTTGCATAATGCTCTGCAATCTCTTCATTTGAGATTAATCCGAAACCACCAGTGCAATATCGGTTCCAGTTTTCTGCACCTCTTAACATCAATGTTTTCAGTTCTGCAAACGATGATACAACTTTTGGTTTGTAATCATCATTTATTACATTTTCAAGAAGTTCAACTGCATCGCTTTGAACAGCTCGTTCCCATTTGCTTCTTGCAGGTTTTAGGTTTTTGATTCTGTTTTGAATTTCTACGATTCTCATATTATTTCTCCTTTGTATTTGTTCTTTTTTGAAGTTTGGATTTCAGAAGTCTTATATACTTTTAAAATCCCATCATTTATCATTTCCTGAATTTCATCTGGTGAGTGGTTTTCCCAATCTTCATTTGTTATATATACGAAGTATGGATACTTCGTCATATTTGGAAAATTTGGTTTATTCAACCTCATAATCACCCATTTGAAATCATTTAATCCGCTTTGATACACCGTTTCTTTTTTGTATATATCAATTGGATTAAGTATTAACTTTTTGTTTTTATTTAAGAAGAACACAACTATATCATCAGGATTCCAGACTTTCATTTAAATCAACTCCTTTATACATATGTATCAATCCACGCCTTGCGGCACCTGATGTTATAGCCCACAAGACTTTTCTGCCTCTTGGCAGAAATACATCTTCAAGGATAAATCCTCTTCTGTCGTATTTCCTCAAGTGCATCAGCTTATCATTTGTATCAAACTCAGGAATAAATTTCCGACATTGGTTTCCAATCCGAACAGGTTCTTTTTCTGTTATTATTTTATATATAGAACCATCCATATTTTTTAAGACAACGCATTTATTATTTATGTATCGTATTATAACAAGCTGTCTTGTTGGCTTATCAGTAGGTAACTTGCTAATCATTTGTTTACCTCCGTAAGTTTCTTAACACATTGCCAAATCGTTGATTGAACTTGCTGATTCTGTAAATCTCCAAACAACAAGTTTTTATAAAGAATTAATCTTGCTTGTTCAGTACTCATCGAAAGTACCTCCTGTAAAATATGATTTATCTGACGATACTCATCAGTAGATGCATAACACCTAGACATCGTGAAGCTATGCTTCACGATGTTTCGTTCTGTTCAGAATTAATCTTCGATACAGCCACCGTTTTCTTTTATGTATTCATTTAAAGCAGCCTGATTCTTGTTGGTAATATAAAAATCATAATCTTCACCATGACCAGACAATTCTTCGATTGTATTTATATTTATCTGGTTTTCAGAATCTTCATCTTCGTTTCTTAAAATAAACTGAAGTACTGCTCCCAACTCGTTATAATCCATATTACGTATTGGCATTTGCCAATCGTTAATATCATTGGAATAGTTACTGAAATACCCATCATAAGATGTGAATCTTCTTTTTATGTAACTTTCCCATTTTTCTTTGTTATCATCCAGATATTTCTGTATTTGTTCAACTACATCATCGGTTATCAGACATTTTGCAAAGCATCTGTCTGATGAGAAATTGTAATACTTAGGCATCTGAACGAGTTCAAATTCTGAAGTGTTCCAAGCTGGAATTATATTCCTTATTGCATCGTCAAAACTTGCTACATATCTCTTACATACAGTTTCAATAAAATCAGAATCAAAACTATAATCCATTTTTCTATCAACAAATTCACGATACAGTTCTTTTGTTTTATCATTTAACGAATCATAATCGTTAAAGAATAGATATTCCATATCGGAATTTTCTACGTATGGGGAACAATAGAATCCCCAAAAGCCCGGCAAATCCACACTTAGTTCACATTCTTCTTTGATGTAATCCTTTACTGCTTTTCCCAAATCATCTGGATTTATCAATAGGAATGTATGAAATATATAATCCTTTAATAACTCAAATTCAGTCATTATTGTTTCTAGGATTTCATCTTCTGTTACATCATCTTTTTCTTTTTCGAGAACCGATACTGTAATGTCTTTTGCTAATTGAGTCTTTGCGAACTCTTCTACATCTGGCATTTCAGGGTATTCAATAGCTCCATCTGTTCCAATTTCAACTTGGAAATCGATACAGCCTAAGTAATAGCCTTGTTGACTTAAATAATGCCATCCGTTTTTAGCAATCAATGAATCAGCAGTTACATTTGAAATCTCCCATTCGTAGTCGATTCCAGAACCATTTGGTAATAATTCTTTAAGTGTATCCATTAGGACACCTCCATATATGATTTATCTGACGATGGACTCATCAGTAGGTGCATTACACCTAGACATCGTAAGCATATGCTTACGATGTTTCGTCCTTTAAACCAGTTCTACAAGCCTATCGAAGTCACTACCAAACACAACTGTATCTGATAATTTACCTAACCCATAATCAGCCCACCATCTTTCAATCGACAGTGTGATTATCTTAGTGTTTGTTGCTTTCTTGAAATCCTCAACCTTTTTAATAAAACCGTTATTCAATCTTGATTCCCCATCCGTTATCATCACTATATCGGCTTTATTATATTTGTTTTCTGTTGTGATTATATCCATTGCCATCTGCAATGGTGGTTGAAAATCTGTTCCGTTATCATCGTAGAATTTCTTTGATACTTCAATCAAATCCAGACCATTATTTATTTTTGTCTTTTCACAGAATCCTGTATCTCCGAAACGAATAACCTGAAACTCACGATTCTGTTTCTTTGCTTGTTGAAACAAACCAAAACAGAACGCTTTAGCTAACTCGATTCTTTCTCCACGCATAGACCCAGATTCGTCTATACAACAGACGATTGGGCCTTCAGTTTGAGGACTTTTGCCTTTAAATTTATATTGAAGCGTATTGCGTTTGATGAAATCCAAAGTTTTGATGGATTCAAAATCTTTATCCATCATCATCATAACCTCAGATGGGAGAAGATTTGGAATCTCATTTCCCATCTTAACGCCGCAAAGATTTTCTATTGCATCGCTCTTTGTTCTCAGTTTATGGTCAAAACACCCTTGAAAGTGTCCGACCAATTTCAGAATCTTGGCAAGCATTTCATTGGATTTATTAGCAATATCAATCAACTGACCAGCATCCAATTCTTGATGGTTTGTTGTTCCATCATTTGCTTTTGCCATCGCTTTAGATACTGCAAGAATCGTTTCAAACTCTTCAGATGCCTTTTCCATTTCTTTTTTAAGAGTAATTTTCATTTTGAATGGCATCTGTTTAAGTTTCTTCTTATCGTCATCTGTTTGTTCATCTTCTTCTTTTTGCTCTGCGATATGTTCCTGTTTCATTCTGTTTGATAGCATCTTGTCATAAATCTTTGTTACAATCTTTGTTGCAACATACGCCATCAAATCCGAATCTTGAGCCATATCGACCATTTCCTGAATCTTTTCTTCAGGAGTTTCAAACATCTGACGCATGATTTGTTTATCATCTGGAAGATTGCTTACATCTCCTCCAGACTTCAACACGTCATTAATCAGATTCAAATCTTCATTGCTCTCTGTTCGAGAACCAATGTATTGCCCAAAATTCCAATCGTTCCTTAGAAACGCTTGGATGCTTGGGTTAAGTTCATCGTGACTAATCATTGTTAATCACCTCCATTTTGTTTTGTCCGATGGTCTCATCGGTAGTGGCAGCACCACTAGACACAATCCATTGTGTTTCGACCTTGCTATCGGTTAATTCGTTTGGATTTCAACCATTAAAAAAGTATTTTATAGCTTTTAAAAATTGCTATAAAATACTTTTAAAATAGTTATTTATTCTTTAATAAATAAGCAATAAGCAATTATTTTATAAAATTAGTGATATTATACTAATATATATAAAATAATTGCTTAAAACGAGGATGTCACACTTAAAAATTCACGATTCTGTTATAATATGCGGTTATTATTGTCTTTTATACCGCACTGGAAATCGGAGAGAATTTTTATGTATCGTTTAATAAACGCCATAGCTTCATTATAATCCGAAACATTGTTCGGTTTAATCTGTCCAAGCTTAATCAAACGATTTCTGTATGACTGAATTTTTGAGATACAATCCTGACAGTTATCAGCGGTTTTAGCTTTCTTATCCAATGCGTTCCATTCAGTGAATGTCTGCATTGCATCCGAATTGACTTCTGTGATTACATATGCTTGATAATCCACAATTTTATTAATGATAGATTTAATCTTTGCTATGTCATTCTCATCAGTCCAGCAACAAGACCATAAATCCTTGAGGTCATCTGTCTGGATTTCTGTGTGCCCGTTATACCAAGCACTAGCTTTTATTAAACGAATCATCATCTTGGTTCTTCTGTCTGACAATGTAATCCCCAATTCCTTGTTCAAGTCATCTAACAGTATATTAAATGTCTTTAATGTATCGACATTCAATTTAACTGCATCGACTTCTGAACGAACCTTTGCGACTTCAGATTCCGAAAATTTCATACTCAAACTGGTTTCTTCTGCCATCCACATAGATATTTTATCCTCTTCTTTGGTTAATTTCTTAGGATTTAACCATTGAAGAAATCTATCTCTCATAGCTTCCATTTCTACATCTGAAAGCTTAAAATTCGTGGCAGACACCGCCATATCGAGAGGAACCTTAGTTGCGATTCCGTTCACGTTGAACGTTCTTTCGTTCACAATTGTTAATAGAGAATTAAGAACCGATTCGCCTCTTGACAATTCGTCAATAAATGCAATCCTACAGTTCGGAAGAAAATTTTGCGTTTTATATACCAATTCTGAATCCGTTTTCCAACGATTTACATCGATTGGACCGAAAACGTCCTCTGGTTTTGTGAAATTGTTAAGAGCAACTTCAAAATAAGGAATCGAAGAAGTTTTATCAGAATCGTTAGGGAAAGCTTCTGAAAACTTTCGGACTAAGTAGGATTTCGCTGTGCCGGGAGTGCCCAGCATAACGATGTGTGTCCTAGAAATATGAGCCAATATCAATGCTCTGATTTCATCGACACGGTTCAAGCAGATGTTGTTGAGTTCTTTTTCCAAGTTTTTGTACTTGTTACGCATAGTTGAATCTCCTATATGTTAATTTTGTCTGTGAATCTTAATGGACTCATCAGTAGGTGCACTACACCTAGACATCGTGAAGCATATGCTTCACGATGTTTCGTCCTATTACTTTGTTGGAATTAGTTTTTTAATTTTTACAAGATGCTCAACGGTTTTATCTGTAACCAGAATCGCCGAACTTTTCATTTCTGGTGCATACATCGGAGCAGTCCAAAAATGCACAACATTAGAGAATCTTGAAGTTAAAAAATCTTTTTGCTCATCGGTTAAGCACTTTGTCAGCTTGAACATCCGACCAAGATGTTTAACACGATACTCATCATAAAAGTGCACTCCGATTTCCGAAAGTGCATCATCAAATTCCGAAATCCAAACCGAACTTGTTTTATGCCTTCGCATTTACAGCCTCCAATCCGCTATATACCAACTTATTTTGAAATTCCTTTGAAATTATATAATCCAAAAGTTTTCTATACAAATCGAAAGCCTTTATGGATTCCATTTGGACATGAGGTTCGTTTCTAATGATATTCATTAGTAGATTGCGTTTCCATACACTCAAGCATCCATCACTTGAGTTTGATGGTGCATTATGAATCTTGTATGTAACGGAATTATCACGATTTGTGATTTCAATTGTTCCGTTATCATATGCAATGTCATATCCGCATTTGTTTTCTATCATTGGTTTGCTTGTAATCAACGTTAATAGTCTAATCTGCCATTCATAATACTTTTTCATATTCAACCTCCCTGTGGTTGTAATCTAGATGAAATTCTTCTGCATCTCTAATTTGGAACATACAATTCCAAGCTATTGCATTGGAATCGTTATTGAATTTATCGGATGATGTTACGGTTTTCACATATTCGTTATCGTGAAGAACTATAACGTTTCCGAAATCGCAATTCATTAATTTGTATGTAAATCCAGAAGCGTCATCGGTGATGATTACATCACCAGATTCATAAGTGGTTACGTATGAATGGTTCGTTTCAATCATCGATTTAACCAAGAGAACCAGCAATCTTAATTGCCATTCTTTATACATATTGATACCTCCATATTGCTTTATCTGACGATACTCGTCAGTAGTGGCATAACCACTAGACATCGTGAAGCATAGCTTCACGATGTTTCGTTCTGTTCAGATAAATCCGCAAGTTTCTAAGCAAGCACCGACATATATTACGATTATCGGTGCTAAATAAATTATAATTCCTTCGATTGTATTCATTTTAATTCCCTTTCAATAGCAAAGAAGCCGAAATCCATTTCTGAAAATCGGCTTCTAGTCGCAATCTTAATTTAATCAGCACAAGACGAAATCAAATCGTCTAAGTACTCGTCAGGTATCCAATCTCGAAGTTCTTCACTTTCTTCTTCGGGAGAAAGGTTTTTCGCTTTAATCTTATCGAATATCTGCTTATATGGATTTACAACTTCACCAGTGAGATTAAATGTCTGAAGCATTTGTTTAGTAGCATCGAGATTTTTTAACAGCGTATCAGTTTCCGAATCCAAAATCACTCTGTAGGATTCGAGAAATTTAACGTTGTTTGCAATCTCTTGCATTTTCTTTTTTACTGTGCCTTCGGACATTTGTTTTGATTCAGCTATAAAAGCTTCAATCTGCTTTTTGTAGCCATCGTTGAACCCTTGCATCTTTTCGACTACGGAGTTGGTAACTGATTCAACGACACGAGGTTCATTCGGAGCCTCCCAACGAGAGATATAAGCTGTATCGTCAATTTCCTTCACAGCAGCTTCAAGTTCATCCAGAACATATTCAAACTGAGATGGAACAAAGAAAACTTTCTGACCCCTAATCACCGGAATCGCATTTCCGAATTTTATAAGGTTACGAATCAAAGCACTTGAAACTTCGGATTTGTTATACAATTCCGACTTTGAATCCAACAATTCATACAGTTTTGATTTCACGACTTCCGCATCTGCGAAGTCGTCATTAACTATGATGCGGTTTTGCTGGATGTCATAGACCACTTTGATTTGTGGGTCTATCTGTTTTTCTTTAATCCATACACTTTCGTTTGAACCTGCATCTACAATAGCGTTGCTTTGGATAAGCTCTCTATTTATTTGGAAATATATGAAAGCTTTATCGGAAGAAACGAAAGTTAATGATGTATCGCCTTTGTTTTCACGAAAGTATTGTGAAATCGCTCGTCTGAAGTCAGTTCTGGATGTAAGTTCTGGAAGTTCTTTTTCATCCAGATTGTGAGCAGTCATCGCATTGCGAACTGCTGCACGATTGATTTGAGACTTTCCGAAATCGAAAGCGAAGAGAGAACCGATAAGATTGGTACCGTTTGTGGTTTTAAGCATATTAGCTTAACCTCCTATTTGAAATTTATCTGACGGTCATCGTCAGGAATGGCTACACCACTCGACACAATCCATTGTGTTTCGACCTTGCTTGTCAGATTTGAAAGCGGTGGAACCCGAATCTCGTTTCCGAAATCGTTTTCCACCGCAATCGTTAATTAGTTTTCTTTTATTTTTCTTTTTAGGATTTGAATTATAATTTCTTTTGCACGGCAGTAACTTGCTGACCGGTTTCGGATTTGAATTTTTCTAAATACCAATCCAAATTTTCCAATACTTCTTTAGCTTGAGCACTAGTCAGGTTCGGATTTAACATTTTACTACCTCCGATTAGTAACCCCAGCGTGCTGGGATGTTTGCTTCGCAATCATAGAATCCGTTTTTGTTTTCTGGATTTGTTAAGAATGTCTGCATATCCTGACATGAGTGATAGTAATATCCTCGTGTATCCCAGTCAATGTTTCCGTATCCAAATTCAGCTATGTAATTGCAGTCATTTAAATCGAACTGTGGATAGTGCATAACATCACCCAATCTTACGATTGTTGGTTTGTGCTCACAGGATACTAGTAATTGTGATTCTTCGTGATTTACTAGATAGAATCCTTTGTATTCCGGTACTGGCATCACAGTTCGATGTTCTGGATGTCTGTAAGCGTGGCATACTCTGCCACAACAGTCGATGAAGCAATAACGGTCAAAAATTGATTTAATCTGTTCATTTGTCAGTTTCACGATTGAAACCTCCTTGAAATAATTTTGATTGCTGTTTTTCTGAATCGGTTCAACAGCAAAACCGACTATAGAAAAAAGGATACGGGAGTCGAACCCGCAAATTCCCGAAACTCAAATCCGAAATTCACTTCCGAACTCAAGATTCGGGCGCACCTTCCACCTTGCTAATCCAAATAGTTTTTAATAGAAGATTGAACTAACCCTATATCCCATACATAACCGATACGTGGTTATTCGAGAGGACTTCAAGGGCAAATCCAGACTTCAATCACCCGGCTATATATCAGAATACAGCTCGCATCGACCAGTCAATTCCCAAATACCGTACAAGCAAAAAACTCTATCGGCTGACTCTTGCCAGCCTTACCGCCCCGATTCATACTTTCTCTCCGCAATCTTCGGATACGGGTCAAGCCTTATACTTGCCGATACCGGTTCCATAACCGGTTTCAACGAGTGCGATTCAGTTGTCAAAGAAGATTAGGGAAGTTTTGATAGTGGCAGATTCACGCAAGAGGACTTCACCTCCGCAGAAGTTAATCCCAACTTGTCCTCGGCTAATCCAAGAACGCTAACCTCTTGCTCTGACTACTCGCAATCGTTTCTTGCACGAGGGGATTGTCAGTTCCATGTTGTCCTCGTGTTGGAGCGATGCGGTGGTTCGTTACACCTACACTCTCATCGCAACTGGCTCTTGTCAGGATTACTCTTCCGAATCCAACCAAATTCATAATCAGACTCGGTTCGTGTCTACCTGTCCTGCCGGATGTATTTCTACACTTGACTGGCTCGGAGCTATCCGCCCATTCGTCCCTTTCGGGGCAATAGTGCTTACATGGATTGCAATTTAATGCCTAAGCTCTTGGGCATGAGGGACTGGCACGCTTTCACACGTTACGTGGCATCCACTAGCTAGTCGCTTTCGATACTGGAGAGTCCTCTTTCCGAAATTAATTTCCGACTCCACGACTCGATATGTAACCTTCGCATCTTACTTAGCGAGAACCACCTTTCAGATGTTACGCGATTCATTTTACAAGCCGCCGTTTTCCAGCTTATACTAGTGGATGGTTCTACACACACCGGAATGAATCTGCTACCTACACAGACCAAATCCGCAGTATGCAATACCCATCTTCGACAAGCGAGCAACGCACCGATTCGGACTCACGCTGTTCCCAGCCCCTCGCAGGTTCTTTCAGGCGTTAAAGTACATCTGACTCCTCCACTTGAGGGTGATGAGGGTGCTTTCCGCACCATCGGTGGTATTGTCGCCGGCAGGTAACTGCTTTTGTCAGGAATCCGCCTACTGAGATACTCTGTCTAGGCTAATGCTAGGGTACAGTAGGCGATACAACAAATCCGAAATCGTGTTCCAACTTCAAGCTTACTCTCGAAGGCTCGGTATCGTTGTGTCGCTACAATCGGAGTAAACTCCGATTTTCGTTTCCACATTTTACAGCATAATCCAAACCCTGTTGGAACAGGAACCGCATCGGACTTGCTGTAGGTTATGACAGACTCAGAACTATAGGTCATCTGTGAGTTTTGGACTCATCAGTAGTGGCATAACCACTAGACACAATCCTATTGGATTGTGTTTCGTCCTTAGTTACAATTCATTGGAATATCCCATGATGGGTGAGCAGTCCACGGTTCACGAATCACCGCAATTTTATATTCCTTTTCGTTGTTTATAACAGTTTCAAAATGACACCATGTATTATCATCGAAATCGTACCAATAATCATCTCTATCCATGACAGACTCCTTTTGTTAACAGCCCAGCACTATCATTGGATTAGTGCTGGGCTATGACGGGATTATGCTGCAACCTTTTCAGGTTCAGCGGATTCAGTTGTAGCAGGTTGTTCAACAGGCTTGGATTCAGCGGCTTGAGGTTCAGGTTCACCTTGAGGTTCACCTTTAGTTTCAGCTACAGTAGCAGGTTGTTCAACAGGCTTGGTTTCAGCTTTAAGCTGGGCTTCAGCATTAGCTTTCTTTGCCATCTCCATAGCTTCAGCTTCAGCCTTCATTTGTTTACGGATGTTTTCAAGTGTGATAGCACCGCCGAGTGCTTCACAACTACCATTAATCAGCTCAAGTGTTTGATAGCTTATATCGATTAGGACATCAATACGGTCACAAATCATACTAAGAGCCAGTTGTGATTCACTCAGGGTTGACCTGTCACCACCAACAGTAGTATTAGCACTACCACTATTTGTGCGGAATGAAACTAAGTCAGACTTAATATTGTTCACAGCACGTTTAATCGCACTGTTGAATATTGTTGAAGTCATATCTTTTGATTCATAGCACAACAACTTCATTATACCGGTGATTAATTGAAATAATGCATCGCCACAGTCATATGTTGACGCTTTATTCCAATCTTTTAAAAGGTCAGCAGTACCGCCTTCAGAACGTCCGGTGGTCATGTTGAAAGTGCCATATAAGTCTTCGCAGCAGCGGATGTAAGCACGCTTAACACCATCAGCATCAGTAACAACCTTTACAGGTGTTGCCATAATTTTTGTGCGTAATTCTCTAGCTTGAGGACCAGTTAATTTGTCATCGTCACGCATATCCATGACTTTGGTAAGTAATTCAATACGTTCGGATTCACTAGCGAACTGAGCAGGTACGGTAACACCGTGGAGAATTGTTGAAGTGACTGCATCGGCAGTCTTGTTGATTATAACGAGTTTCATATGACGAACTCCTATGTTTGTTTATTGGTGAACATTTCAGCCGTCACCTAGTCGGCATCAGCCCTAGCGGGTGGTCTTGCACAAACCTCAACAGTTATACTATGAGGCACCTGTAAACCCTGAACGGTCGCTAGGGGTAAATGTTATTTACGCATTGCATCTAATAACGGTATTGCTTGAACGTCAAAGTCAATATGCTGAACACTTGTTATACCTGTATTACCACAACCGTCACAATAGCCGGTTGAACGTATATTATTGTCATTGATTATACAGAAATTGTATGTTTCAAGTTCAGCATCCCAGCTAAGCTGTAATGTTAATTTTGTGATATCCAGCTTGCTTGCTGTATCTACACACTGTTCAATTAGGTGTATTAATTTGTGATTCATTGATGGACTCCTTTAGAAGTATTAGTTTATGATGTGATTGCTTGCGTCACATCACTAGACATGCGTGTATTACTTCACAGCACAGGAAGATACACAGCACGTAGAGAATAAACCCTTTGTCATCATTGACCATCATTCTGATTAGGTCTTTATGGAAAGCTGCACAAGCAGCATCCAGTGTTCTAAGGGTTCTATAGACGGATTTACTCATTCTAGCCAAGCTTCAGGTTCTTCACCGGCAGCAATATTGCCACCATCTTCAATAACAAGCATACGGGATAAGCTAGGCACACGAAACATTCTTCGCCTACGGCGGTCAACCATATATGCCCCTGAGTTAGGGCAGTAATCGGCAACAAGACGATGTTGCTCACGAACCAAGATTGTTTCAGCGTATTTAATCGGAATGTATACACGCTTACTTAACTGTATAGTCATGATAGACTCCTTATGATGTGATTTTATTGGCAACCTAGAACGGATGCCAGCAAACCCCCTACAGGAATCGAACCTGCTTTGAACACTACCCACAGGTACCCAACGGGTATCGTAGTGTCTGGGGGATACGGACTCACAGGAACCTACACTGGCGTGTAGGTTCGGGTATACGTGCCATCAAGTATGCCTGACGGCGTGAAACGGTTAATGTCTTCGGTTTGTGGCAAAGTACCCGTGATTCTACATAGAGGGCTGTAACTTCCCAATATTTGTCAACGGTTACTTTAACCTTGCGTATTGTACCATCAGCGAATAGTTTTCGTTGAAGTACGGTCTTGGTCATTACCTGAGTAGTGACCTTCTTAAAGTGATACCTAACGTTAGCATCCCATATTACGGGTGGGAATCCGTTAGGGTTAGTATTTTCGCTTTGTTTTAGTAACTGAGTCTTGCCAAATCCATTGGCAGAGGCGAAGTTGCTATTGTATGATTCTTGCATGATTTTCCTCCTAGTTAGCCCTTACATCAGGGTGTAGAGTAATAGCCATCCCTCTACGGAAAGATTTACACCTTTCCGTATCGGTCAAGCCACACCCCACACCCCTTTCGGGGAAGGAGTCCGTCATAACCCTTCCTACTGTACCCTAGTCTTAGCCTTTGCATACCCGTCCCGTAGTTGCTTACGGTACCAGGGCAGGGTTTTTCAACCAAACGCACACTGTCATACCCGTCCACTTACTTTAGGTAAGCCACTCGCTCGTCACAAGAATTTCAGATATGCAGACTCGCTCTACTCAGGCTTGCGTAGTACTAGACAGTCTCTTTCCCACCTTTGGTAAGGCTGTACGGAGACTTCATTCCACACCGCTTTTACCGCCTTTTCGCTACCGCCTTTTACAGCGTACGTCCTGCGGATACAGAGCGACTCTTATTGTGATATTGCTATCACCTAGAGTCCGCTAAAAGTTTATGTATTAGTCCTTTTAGCTATCTCAATTTTTCATACTTCTATTATACCTCGAAAAACAAAAAACGTCAACCCTCTTGTTTTTTATTTTCTAGTCCGGTCTATAACCCGCATTACAAGCGACTTTCAGAGAGGTGACCCTTCCAAAACAGGCATCAATCCTAGAAAGTCTTTGAAACGCTGATTAATACTGAAGTTGAAGGGTACTTCTGCGACTAGCTTTTAATCAGTGATACAGAGAGAACGCTGGATTAGAGCAGGTTATAGACTAGTGATTAATAGCCGATACTCAGAGTGTAACCCTTCGGGAACGCTGATTAAAAGAGCGTTTCCAAGAATTTTGGAATGACGGGGGCGTATATAAAGATGGTCTTTAAGGCGTACGCCTCCTCGCCACGCAAACTATCTTGATTTGGCAACACTGATTATATAGATTTGGCAACACTGATTATATAGATTTGGCAACACTGATTATATAGATTTGTCAACACTGACTATACAGTTATCTGGATTAACTGATACAATAAAACATATTCATCTGGATTAACTGACACCATAACACGTATTCATCTGGATTAACACTGAAGTATCAATCAGATTCATCTTGTGGATACATTTCTGGATTAAGTTTTTCCGAATCCTGTTTCCAGAAATTTCAAAGGGGTGGGGTATTCTGTATAAAATCAGGATATAATATCAGCAATTTTACAAAAATATTTCTCAGGGATACATAAATATACCCCAGAGTAAAAAACTCTTCTGAATCGGAGCCTAAAGTGGTCTAAAATGGATTTTTAAAACCAGTATGTTTTAGAATTTTTATAAACAGATATGATTGATTTATTTGAAATTAAAAATTTCATAGAATGAATCAGTTTATTTTTAAAAAATTCCTGTTCTGGAAGAAATAATTCCTGTTCTGGAAAAAATAATTCCAGAAAAATTTATAAAGGGCACGATACGGGTCTCTTATATATTATCTTATATATATTATCTTATATATATCTTATGTCTTTGGCTTCTTTCAGCACCACCACTGGTCGGGTCTGGAAAAAAAAGTCATCAAAAATGCCAGAAAAAGTCATCAAAAATGCCAGATTTTTCTAAAAAAGTCATCAAAAATGCCAGAAAAAGTCATCAAAAATGCCAGATTTTTCCATCGATTTTCATAAAAATCATATGAGTCATCAAAAATGCCAGTTTTTTCTAAAAAAGTCATCACTTTTGCCAGATTTTCATCGGTTTTATGGGTCATTTTTTAGAAAAGTCATCACTTTTGCCAGATTTTTCTAAAAAAGTCATCAAAAATGCCAGTTTTTTCACGAATAATATTTTACAAAAAATTTACAAAAAATTATTGACTTTTTACAGGGCAGAATATATAATATTTTACAATTATTATGGAGGTTTTTTGAAAAATGGCTGAGAAAAAATCTGTGACAAGAACATTCAGTGTTTCGCCGAAAGTTATAAAAATGCTGGAACGTATGGCTGACGATTGGGATATAACTCTTTCAGGTGTCCTCAAGGTCATAGTCACGGATGCATACAATACAAGATACGGAAATGACGAAACTGTAAAGGAGTAATCTATAATGGCACACCTTTACAGGATTCCTAACGGCTGTCCTGTCATAGATTCGTATGACGGTTCTCTCGGCGGTCTGAAGTGCATCCTGATTCTCCTGTCGTATGTATGTACGCATAAACAGATTGACAACGAGCTGTTCATACCGTACAGAACATTCAGAAACACTGCCGGTATATATGGCGGTCATGGATGTTCATACATAAGGAACTGCATAAGGGATACAATCGGGAACAATATCTGGATTGACGACTACATGACCGTTACGTTCGGAGATAACGGTGTCAGTGTCGAATACACGGATGATGCCGTTGCTGTCACGTCAGAAAGGGCTGTAAACTTCTATCAGATTGACATTGATGATGTATCAAGATTCGACAGCGTTTTCAATCTGAGAATGTATCTTGTATACAGACGGAACTATAACAGATATTTCCAGATGGGGGAATGTGAATTTTTTTACAACAGTAATCTGTTCATGTCGATGTGCGGATGCAGGAACAGGAAATCCGTATATTCAATGCTTGCCAAGAACAATGAGAAGTTTCATGACATAACAGGCTGTTACATCTATATCACGAAGCATAAGAACCCTGATGGCTGGACAATTGGCTACGATGATGAAAATAATGACAATCACATACTGGAAGGAGAATGACAAATGAAATATAATTCGGAATTTATTGTAATCGGAACTCTTGTCAAGAATTTCAACTGTGCAAAATGTGTTGTGGAATCCGCAATTAAATCGTGTGGAATCGAAAAGGTTAAAACAGGTGTATACAGACGTTCCGATATTTATGAAAAAATTATGGATATACGTAAGTATATTCGTGACTATTATAATGATAAACTGATTACGGATGCTGATAAATCAGAAGAATGTATGGACGAATCCGATTCGTCAAAATATATACGTCTGACAGATGTAGCTATGCTTATCGGATGGAATCCAGCATATACAAGACGTAAACTTAACTCGTATGGAATCGAAGGAGTATGTTTCGGTTCAATAGGAAACTGGTGGTACAGACGTTCGGATATAAATTCCGTGTTTAATGACAGTATGAACAGGAAATGGTCAAGGGATACAAGCGATGTTCCAGAAGGGTACTACTCTATCAGTGATTTTGCAAAGATTGCAGAAATATCGAGAAGCACGATAGAAAGAAACATCTCCACTGGTGTATATACAGATATAATACGCTCGAAAGGCATGATATTCATATCTGTCAAGGAGGTCGCAAAGGAACATTTTATACCACGCAGACCGGAACCGCCAGAAGGGTTCGTACTTCGTGCCGCTTTTGAAGAAGAACACGGTATTCCACAATATTTCATAACAAATATGCTACGCCGTGGAAAGCTTCGTAAGTCGGAAGTTGAAAGGCATGGCAGTTATATGTTTCTTTCACAGACAGCCTGTATGCGTATTATTGAAGAATTTACGAAATAAATTGTATCAATATATATTGATTTTTGTTTGAATATATGCTAACATAATTTTGTTGTTTTGGAGGTTTTAATGCACAAGATAAAATCACCCATAATATATATGGGTGGAAAGTACGATATTCTTGAATATATAGATGCTGTCGTTCCTAAGAACGTGTGTAATTTTTATGATGTTTTTGCAGGTGCGTTCAATGTAGGAGGAAATATACATGCTGAAAAGATTGTATACAATGACAGACAGCAACGTCTTGCAGAATTTTTCAGGCTTCTGTACGAAACGGAACCTAAGATTCTGTCTGATATGATAGAATCCAGAATCAAAGAGTGCGGTATCATCCGATATAAACATGATACCTATTATAAGTTCAGAGATATGTACAATCAGAAACAGAATCCGATTGATATGTTCATACTTCACTGTTACAGCTATATGCACATGCTACAGTGGAACAAAGATGGCAAGATGAACTGTGCGTGCGGAGATGCGGAATATAACGAATACATACGTGCAAACCTCATCGGATTCGGAATGAAAATCAGAAAACGCAACATAGAATTTATGTCTGCCGATTTCTCCGATGTATTCAGAATTGCGAACGAGTCTGAAACAATAGGAAATGATGTAGTATACTGTGACCCGCCATATCTAATATCAAACGGTGCTTATAATAAAAGTACGACACAGTGGACTGAAAATGATGAGAAACGTTTGTATGACGAGATTGACAGGTATGTCTCAAACGGTGGTCTTTTTATTCTGAGCAATGTTGCAAAGCACCGTGAACAGGAAAATTCAATTGTAAAAGAATTTGGGAACAGATATACAGTCTATCATATAGAGAATAAGACATACAGAAATCTTGACAACCTTATGAAGACAACAATTTCCACATATGACAGCGAAACTGACGAAATAATCGTCACAAATATAAAATCATTATCAAATCCTAGAATTTTTATGAAAGGAGAAGCCAGAACATTCTGGTAACTTTATGAATTACGCAGTATATTCGGATATAATAAATCAGATTCACAGGCAGGATATACGTGATTTTACAACGGCTTGCCTGAAGGATGCTCCTGATGAGCTTGAAACGATACCGGCAACGACAAGTGGGAAATACCACCCCGAAAAAGCACGTGGAGACGGTGGTCTTGTATGGCATACCCAGCGTGCGTGCTGGTTCGCTTGGCAGTTTATACAGGGGTATCAGTGGGATAAGGACGACATACGTGGTGATATTGTGATTTCATCAATGATTCTTCATGATATAGGTAAGCGTGGAACGTATGCAAAATATTGGGATTACGTTGACCATCCAAAGACCGCTGCAAAAATGCTGGAAAAACATAAGGATATGTTACCAGAAAAGGTTTTCAAGCTGATTCAGGGTTGTGTTATGCACCATATGGGACCATTCGGCGGTAAATTTTGGAAAAAAGACATCTCAAAATATAATATGCTTGAACTTACGGTTTATAATGCGGATTATCTGGCATCTAAATCATATCTTGACGTGAAACAGGAGTGAGTGTATGAAAAAAAGTACAATAAAGACCCGTGAAGGTGATTTATCAAGAGAAGTTGCATTGAGATTAACAACACGTCTTAGGAATAATTTTGCTGATTATATGCGTAAGAACAGGATTTCAATTGCAGAACTTGCAAGAAGAATGGGAAAGACCAGAAGTACATTATGTTCGGTTTTTTCAGCAGAACATATATGGACTGTTACAACGATAGTTGAAGTGTGTGATGCCCTTGAACTCGACATTTGCTTTGAGTTGACACCACGAAGAATAAAATTGTAAAATAACAGAACTTGATATATAAGGAGCATTTTTATGGCTTTGAAATGGTTTGACAGCGAGAAAAGACGACCTAGTATCATTGGTTTCTGCGGTTATGCACGAGTTGGTAAGAATACAGCCGCAAACATACTCTCCAGACTTATATATGATACATTTGATATAAGCAATATAATACAGATTGGTTTTGCAGACCCTATAAAACGTAATCTTGCACAGCTTATCGAATTTTGTGAAGCACAGGGTTATGATACAAAATCACCAGATTTCAAAGAGAAATTTAGACCGATGTATGTTGAATGGTCTAAAGTGTACAAGGCGATTACAGATAATGAAAAAGTATGGTGTGATATTGCATTGCGTAAGATTCACGAAGCTAAAGAACCTTTAAGTATGATAACAGATGTACGTTATGCTTATGAAATTGACAGAATACTGAAGAATAATGGTATTGTTTTCTATATCGACAGACCGGGTTTTGAACCTGCAAATGATGAAGAAGATAAAAGTTTCAATCAGATATATGAAAATTATCAGACAAGTTTTGATGGTGATGCAAATGATGTAATCGTTGTTAAGAATGATAGTACCAAGCTGAATCTTGGTTTAAAATGTTTTGAAACATTAAGACAGAAAGGGATAATCTGATTATGGAAATCAAGGAATGGCTTGGTAAGGATAATCAAGCCGGTTTTAATATATGGACGAACAAGTATCAGTATAATGGTGAAAACTTCGAGCAATGGCTTGAACGTGTTTCTGGTGGTGACCATGAGGTAATGAGACTTATTCGTGAGAAGAAGTTTTTATTTGGCGGTCGTGTATTGGCTGGAAGAGGTGTTGATGCAAAGCAGAGTTATAGTAACTGTTATGTATGCAAAGCACCAGAAGATAATCTTGAGAGTATATTTGAAACTTGTACACAGATGGCAAGGACATATAGCTATGGTGGTGGATGTGGCGTAGATATATCCAAGCTCAGACCAAATGGGACAAAAGTCAACAATGCCGCAAAGACAAGTTCTGGAGCCTGTTCTTTTATGGATTTACTTAGCACCGTTACTGATACGATTTGTCAAGATGGAAGACGTGGAGCCTTGATGATTTCAATAGCATGTAACCATCCTGACATTGAGGAGTTCATACATATAAAATCAAATTTGGAAAGAGTACAGAAAGCGAATATCTCAATAAGATTTTCTGATTTATTTCTTGAATCTGTTGAAAACGACAGAGTTTACAGATTATCTTTCAAGAATGACAAATGTGAAGTATCTAAGGATATAAACGCAAGAAACTTCTTCAAGGAATTTGCAAGAATGAACTGGGATTATGCTGAACCGGGCTGTCTTTTCTGGGATAGAATTGAAGATTATCATTTTCTTGACCATGAGCCAGAATTTAAGTATGGAGGTACTAACCCTTGTGCTGAAGAGCCTTTGCCAACTTTTGGTGCTTGTAATCTTGGTTCAATCAATCTTTCAGAATATGTAACAATGGATTTCAGTATAAATGGAACGGAACATAACAGTTTCGATATAGAAACATTCGCAAAAGATGTAAGAACTTGTGTTATGGCGTTGAATGACGTTCTTGTCGAAGGGATTCCAAGACATCCATTGAAAGAACAGAAGGATACTGTTGCAGAATTAAGACAGATAGGTCTTGGCATAATGGGTCTCGGTGATATGCTCACAAAGCTTGGAATCAGATACGGTTCTCCGAAAGCAATTGCAATTTGTAATAAAATAGCACATACTATGATTAACGAAGCTGTTAAAGCTTCTGTAGATTACAGGTTGCAACAACAAAGTAATCTTAGAATCCATGACCCGCATATATTCTGGAGTGAAAAAACTTTCAGAGCATCTAATTTCGTTAGAGGTGCATTAGATACAGAAACAATAGAATATGTATGTGATAATGGCGGTATGTTTAACTCGCAGTTATTGACCTGTGCACCAACAGGTTCGCTTTCAACAATGCTTGGAATCAGTGGTGGTATAGAACCGTTCTTTGGTTTTACATACACAAGAAAGACCGAATCCTTGCATAACAAGCCTGTGTATTATACTATGTTCACACCGATTGTACAGGAATATATGGACAAGCATAACATCAAGAATGAATCTGAACTTCCAGATTTCTTCGTTACAGCACATATGATTCCGTGGAAAGAACGTGTAGATATGCAGTCTATATGGCAGAAATACATAGACGCATCGATTTCTTCGACTGTAAATCTTCCAAACGAAGCAACTGTTGATGATGTTATGGAACTTTATCTGTATGCTTGGAAGAAAAGATTGAAAGGTATTACGATATATCGTGACGGATGTGCCAGAACACCGGTTCTTTCAGAAAAGCCCAAGAAAGAATCCAATTCTTCTGAAGAAAAATCTGAAGAAAAAGATTTGAAACGTGGAGATGTCATTACAAAGCATGAGCTTTTCGGCTTGAAACGCACGATTCAAAGCGGTTGTGGCTCATTGCACTGTGCCGCTTATTTTGACCGCAATACAGGGGAATTTGTGGAACTGTTTTTAGGTAAGGGTTCAAAGGGTGGTTGTCTTTCCACTCTTAACGGTCTTGCCAGAATGGTATCACTTTCAGCCCGTGGTGGTGTTCCTCTGGAAAAGATAATAGACCAGTTGAAATCGGCGAACGCCTGTCCGTCATATGCAGTCAGAACTGCCGTACATAAGGACACTTCAATCGGGTCATGCTGTCCTTCAGCTATAGCAAACGCTTTAATCGACATGACAAACGAAATGAAGATGTATCTCAAATCACAGAAGGAATACAATATAAAAGATATAAAGCTATATACAGAGGTGTTACCGTCTGAACGTGTCAAAATTGGAATATATGATAATCCAGATGATACTTCGACAATCTCTGTAGATGACCGTGAAAAGTGTCCAGAGTGCGGTATGCCTATGGAAAGAACCTGCGGTTGTATTTCCTGTCCGAACTGTGGCTGGTCTAAATGTGGTTGATTGTTAAAATTGAAGTTTTAAATGCGATTTTTGCAGAAATTTTGCAAATTTTGCATTTAAAAGTCTAAAATTTACATTCAAGATTCTGGCCGGTACATTTGACTTCCGGCCGGCTTGATTAAAACTATAAAAATGAAGAAATTCAAGAAATTTATAGAAGAAGTATTTAGTCTTGGATTATCTTGTCTGTGTATGTTATCGTTATTCTTGACGATATATCTATGGATAAGGGCAATGACATACCGAAATGGAGAAAAAATAAGTATGACAAATGAAGAAATGCACGATAGATGTTTTAAAATTGTTATGAATTATCCAGTTGTTAAATTTAAAAAACTGGTTCCAGATGCTAAATTACCAACAAAGGCAGATGATGGTTCTGCCTGTTATGATTTATATTCTGTTGAAAATATAGCGATACCACCGAATACACGAGTTTTAGTAAGAACAGGTCTTGCTTGGAAACCACCGGTTAATGTAGAAATGCAGATACGACCAAGAAGCGGTCTGGCATTAAAGCATGGTATAACAGTCTTAAATACACCCGGTACTGTTGACCCGTCTTATCGTGGTGAAATCTGTGTTATTCTTTATAATACGTCAAATGAAGAATATATGGTTTCAAATGGAGATAGAATTGCACAATGCAAATTATCATTGATTAATGAATTTAAATTACAGGAAACGGATTATCTTGATGATACAGAACGTGGTGCTGGTGGATTTGGACATAGTGGGAAATAATTATGGAAAATATAAATATAATACTTGATGATTACACAAATGTTGAAATTCCATTAAAAGCGGTTGGTAAATGTTATAGAAATCCTAATCCTACAATGGAACTTCTTTGCAATGTGGCAAAATCTGGTCATACATCAGTACTGGAACATATTGTATTCCATTTTGACATATTGAATGTGTCTAGGTTGTTGCTTCAGGAGTTTTCAAGACACAGAATTGCATCTGAAACAGTCGAATCTACACGGTTTGTTCTTTTGAAAACAATACGGGAGCTTGATACAGAAACGCAGGGAGTTACTTTATATTTTGTAATTCCAGAACTTTTCAAAAAGCATCCGCATTTAGAAATGTTTTATAGAAAACATATCGGAATGGTTATAGAAAATATTCGGCATATGAGTGATATGATTCGTGATTTAAAGGATAATAACCAGTTAGACCATCTTGAAAAAACTTCTGATTATGTGAAATATATGCTTACAGAAGGGTTTAGAACGAATATATATTGGACAATAAATTTTCGTTCACTTCTTAATTTTATAATTCTTAGGAAATCAAAGAACGCTCATTTTGAAATAAGAAAAGTTGCAACAATTATTTACAATTTGGTTCGTGAAACAGAATACAGACCACTTATTGATGTTTTTAAAGATAGTATTCCAGAAGATGTTGACAATTGTAGAGATATTTTGTAATATAACTATGTCGTAGGTTATAATTTATTATGTCATAGTTTAAACCTTTCTTAGTTACAGTACGGCGGTAAGTCTTGGTACCGCCGTATTTTTATGTACAAATAATTTTATATTGCCAGTTATTTGCTTTCTGTGCTAGAATCGAAGTATGAATAAAGAATTAGAAAAAATAAAGAATGTATTGGTTAAATCAATAAGTCCAGATGTATTCGATACTTTAATGAAAGAATATCCGGGGCAGGAAGATGTTGTACTGAAAATAATCGAAGATTTTTATTCTGATTTGATAACCGATGCAAATCCATATAGATGGGAAATGGTAACACCACAACAGTTTTTGGAAGACCCATATTATTGTGGTGTAAACCCTAAGACAGGTATTGGTGTTGTAGAATCAATGTATCCCAAACTTAAAGAGGATTTTATAAAGATTCACGCACCAGATTCGACAATACAGGAAGTTGTTCTTACTGGTTCTATTGGGTGGGGTAAGTCTTTCTTCATGGAACTTGGCATATTGTGGCAGTTATATAAATTAAGCTGTCTTAAATCACCACAACGTTTTTATATGCTTGCTCCAGATTCTCCAATTGGTATAATTATCGTTTCAGTTACCGCAAATCAAGGTAAGAAAAATATATTTGAAACCGTAAAGGGAATGGTTCAGAATATACCGTATTTTCAAGATAATTTTATGTTCAATAAAAAGAAAGCGACAGATTCTCTGATTTTCCCTAATAAGATTGAAATATTCCCAGCATCATCAGCACATAGTTCAAATATAGGTCTTAACTTATATTCTGGAGCAATGGACGAAGCAAACTTCTTCAGAAAGATTAAAAATTCAAAGCGTTCTGAAAATGGAACTGGTATGTTCGATGCTGCAAGAACATTATACCGTAGTTTAAGACGAAGACTTGATTCTCGTTTTATGAAGTATGATAGAAAACCAGGAATCCTGTATCTTGGTTCTTCTCGTGTATATCCAAATGATTTCACATCAGAACATATTGCAGAATGTCTTGAAACAGAACGTAGAACTGGTGTAAAAACGACATATATAATGGATTACAACCAGTGGAAAGTAAATCGTCAGGCATATTCAAAAGAAGAATTTCGTGTTGAAGTCGGTGATTTGAACAGACGTTCGAGAATACTTACAGATAATGATGTTCCAGAGGGTACAGTCATAAATGTTCCTATGGATTTTTATGATAAATTTGACAGTGATATTGAAAACGCATTGCGTGATATTGCTGGTATTGGTATTCATGCTGTTCAGCCGTTTATAGGCAATAAGGATAAGATTATAGAAATGTTTGACAGCTCATTACCTAGAGTATTCTCGGTTGATACTGCAACATTAAGCCCTAAACCAGAATGGATTTCAACAGAATATATTCTTTCAAAACCAAAACGACCAGAAAAACCAAGATATATAGCGATGGATATTGGTATAACACACGATAGTATGGGGTTTGCGTGTGGTTATATAGATGGTTATAAGATGATAAAGAAAGAAATATTCAATCCAGAAACCAATCAGATTGAATATATAGATGAGAAGATGCCTGTTTGTGTAGTTGAAATGCTTCTTGAAATAAGACCAGAAAAAGAATTTGGTGAAGTTGAACTTTCAAGGGCTAGGTATCTTATTCAACAGTTAAGACAGCGTGGTTATTCTATTAGACGAGGTTCAGCAGATGGTTTCCAGTCTAAGGATATGGAACAGCAGTTGAAAAGACAAGGTATTAAAATGACATATATATCAATGGATAAAACAACTGAACCATATGAAACATTCAGAGGTGCATTGTATGAAGGTAGAATCCGTTGTGTGTATCACCCCAAAGTTGAAATTGAATTAAACGAACTTGAACGTGATTATATACGTGGTAAAATTGACCATCCGCCAACTGGTTCTAAAGATGTTGCAGATGCATTAGGTTCATTGATATATAATATGCACATAGACCCCTGCTATGGAAGTGAAGATTTGCTTATGACAATAATTGACGGAGATAGACAGCCAGATATGCCTGATTATTCATATTACAATACAGGTGATGAATCCAAAGATAAACTTCTTTGGTATCTGAATACGCATTGATTAAAAACTATTGCGTTCGTTTGCATAATCGATTAAAATTTTTATATAATAGATTTGTATGGAGAAATTATTATGAATTTAATTGATAGATTTTTAGAGGTGTTTGGTTTTTCAAAACCTCTTGAAGATAAGGCTAAACCTCAGTCGGATAAAGACGAAAAGCCTAATTATGGTTCTACAATAACCAATCCTGATGATGGCTTTTCATATATTCAACAGAATGATTATTGGGGAAATAAAATAAAAAAGGAACTTTATGTTGATGGTAAAGATGTAAAGCGATATGAAGAATTTAATAAGATGGATTTGGAAGTTCCAGAAATAAGAGCCGCACTTGATGTAAATGCCGATTATATAATTTATCCAAATACAGATGATGATGAATCCAGAGTTGTTAAAGTAATGTCTGACAATGAGGAAATTCAGAAAAAGATTGATGATATAGAAACTCGTGTATCTATACAGGAAAAGCTTTTTCCAATGGTTCGTGCCATGTTGAAATATGGTGATAATGTTGAAGAACTTGTTACAAATGTTGAAGGAACCCGTTTCTTGGGTTTTAGAAATGTTCCTGTCAAAACAATTGTTCCAATTCTTATAAATGGTTTTCCTGCAAGTGTTGGAGATGTAATGACACAACAGGTAGATGGAACAATTCGTGTTGTTTTTAAAGATGATGAAATTTTTCATCTTTGTTTGAATACAGATAGAGAACGTTTTACAAAATATGGTAAAGGTACTTCAATTCTTGAAGGGTCTAGGGTTTTATATCGACAGGTAAAACTTATGGAAGAAGGTATGATGATTACCAGACTTTCAAGAGCCAATCAGAATTATGCAATGATTGTCGATGTTGGAGAACTTCAAGGCGATGAAGCATTGGATTTCTTGGATAGATATAAAAAACGTATAATGCGTAGAAAATATATTGACCCAAGAACAGGTGCATGGAGTTGGGATTATAATCCATTGTCAGTAATTGAAGATATTATGGTACCCACAAGACAGGGTTCTGGTGGTAGTGTTGTTCCTTTAAATAATACTGGTAATGCGAATAAAGATATTGATGATATTAAATATTGTCAGGATAAACTGATATTCTCAACAGGAACACCAAAGTTATTGATTGGTAAAGAAATTGATATTAACTCAAAATCAACTTCTGATAACCAGATTTCATCGTTTTTAAGACGTATAAGAAGAATACAGACAATAATTTCTCCGCAGATAAAGAAACTATATAAAAATATTTTACACATCGAAGGAACCGAAGTTCATGAAAATGATTTGAGGATTCTATGGCCATCTGGTTTGACTGTTGATGAAGAAAGAAAGGCTACAATTGCAAAACTTCGTGCACAGGTTGCACAGATATTAAAGACCGATATGATGATTGTAGATGATTTCTATGTCTATACAAAAATACTTGGAATGACGGATAAAGAAGCACATCAAATGGAAGAACGTATTGTTACAATGCGTGAAGAACAGATGGAAATCAAACGCCAGAATTTAGAACTACAAGCCGAATTTAGTAATAAGAATAATAATTATAATACAGTTAATCACGGTGGTCTTGGTAGTAATGGTTCAGATGTTGCTGGCGATACCGATGATGATGGTGATGATGAAAACAAAGGAAATGCAATTAGACGTAGTAAGAAAAAACTGCCAAATAAAGAAGAATTGTTAAATGTTATGAAAGCAAAATTAACAGAAAAACAGTTTGCCGAATGGCAGAAACATATGGAATTGTGCGATAAGAATCCAGATTTAAAGGCTGGTATTATTACACTTATAGATTTATTACAGGCATATGATGGAAATTAAGCTATGGGTATATTAGACGTTATACTTGAAAAGTTTTCAAAAGGTTCTATGAAGAAATCTCAGGGTGTTGGTGTTGAACCAAACCGTAATCCTGTATCTAAAATGCAGATTATAAGAGATTTCAATAATACGAAACGAAATTATGGAATGTCTTTGAGACGTAATCTTAATAGTTTAATTTCTGGAAAAATCAGCCGTGATGATTATATTACAAAACAGCGTTCAGTTATAGATAAGCATTTCAGAGATGCTTATCTTGAAGGCAAATTATATTCACAGTCAACAGAAACATCATTGAGTTCATATGATAATCATATGTTATCACAACTGGTTGCGAAAGAAATGGTGTTTATGAGTAAATTTGCGGATGATGTAGTATCTGGTGGCGGTTCGATGCCGTATTCAAAACGTCTGAATATGTATATTGACAGTCTTGTTGCATTGTTTACATCAGGTAAAATGGCATTTATACCAGAAGATAGTATTATTTACTGGATTCTTGGAGATACTGATAAACATTGTGAAACATGCATCAGTATTGCCGCAAAAAGTCCATATTCAAAGCGAACATTACCAACAGTTCCTAAAGCTGGAGATACGATGTGTCTTAGTCATTGTAAATGTCATCTTGAGTATGAAAATAATGATGAATACTTGAATTTCATATTAAAAAGTGCAATTAGTGTTAATGGTAGAGATATAGTTCCAGACGAAACGGATTATCAGATAATGTCTGCTTGGGAAGAAGAATATTATTATAATCGTGGTATGTATGAATTAACAAAAAATCCAAAATACCTATCAGATGCAAATATATTAAAATCACAGTTGCTTAGTTATATTAAAAATAATAATTTTGCAGTTCAGATGAAATTACCAATTTATACATACACAAAAGAATTACGTATGTTTAGAGATAATCCAATGTTTGAACTTGCAACTGATGATACCGAATATGAAAATGGTAATGTTATATCTGTGTTTATAGATGGTAAACAGTCATATGTTAAGGTTAAAAATATATTGGGTCGGAATGTTCAATGCTTAACACTTGATGGTAAGGAAATCACTATAAATACAAATAATGCAATTATTTTCACTATAAAAGAGGCTATTGTATGAAAAATGACGTTGAACGTATTTTAACAGAGCAGGGTTTCAGTAAAACATTCATAATGAAATTTATGGCGTTGTATAAAACTTGTGTTAAAAAAAATATACCTTATCCTTTCTTTTATACAATGGTTGCTCTTAAAGATTGACAATATACTATTAGATTCAATATTATTTGAAATGGAGTTAAATTATGAAAAAGTTACACGAAATATTTTGGGAAGGTAAAGCTACATATACAGAAGATAAGACTTCTGATGGTAAACCAACAGGTAAGTATATCATTTCTGGTCCTTTTATGCGTGCCGATTTTATGAACAGAAACCATCGTGTTTATACTAAAGATGCCGCAAATAAGGCAATTTCAGAAATAAGACCTATGGTTGAGGAAAAGCGTATAAGAATGTTAGTTGACCATCCGGGCTTTTTTGATGGTCCAAGTCTTATGAACGCTGGTGCAGTACTTCTTGAAATAACAGATGTACAAGATGATGGTTATGCTTATTACAAAGCCCAGATTCTCGATACAGATGTAGGAAGAAATTTAAAGGCAATACTTGATGCCGGTTCTCCTGTTGGTGTTTCAACTAGGGGTTATGTTCCTACAGAAGATGGAGAAGAAGAAAAAGACTGGATAGATTCAGATGGTAAGAAGCATAAAGCTGATTACATTAAAGATTGGGTTTTGGAAAGCGTTGATTTTGTGGATGACCCAGCGGTGCTGGATACAGAGGTTTATATGAAGCTGCATACTGAATCTTTGAAAAGGAGAAATGTTCCGATGGCAGTCAAAACTGTAGACGAAATGAAGTCAGAATATCCAGAACTCTGCAAGACACTTGCTGATTCTGTTATTGCTGACACCAAAAAAGAATATGACACTAAGGTCGCAGAGCTTGAAGCACAGATAAATACAGCAAATGAATCTGTTAAAGTCAATAATGAAGCAATTGACAAACTGATTGATGCTGTTAAAAGTGTTGACCCATCAAAATTTACTGTTATTCAGGAATCCGAAGCTTTAACAGCAAAAGATTCAGAAATAGCAGAATTGAAAACACAGCTTGCTGAAAGTACTGCAAAAATATCTGAACTTGAAAAGCAGATAGCCGATAACAAATTGGAATTTGAAAAAAAGGAAAAAGAAGCTTATCTTGAATCATTGAAAGTTTCTGACCCAGACTTTTTTGCATTTGAATCTTTTAAGAACATATTTGATAATTGTGTTACAAAAGATGATGTAAAAACAGTTTATGAAAATAATTCCAAGATTGTTAAAGAAATGAAAGAAAAATCAGCCGCACCTGCAACTGGAAAAACCTTTCAGACAAACGAAAGTGCTGAAAATCAAGTTAAATTGATTGACGGTCTTACTCCTGAACAATATGAAGATTTTAAATCTCGTAATGAAATGAGACGTTTGTCCAATCTTGACCCGATGACTACTGAAAAGTATCTAGCCATGTTTGGTGCTAGTGCCAAATAATTTTACGAAAGGAAAATACAAATATGTCATACGCTAATCTCTATGATGTAAAAAATCCTTCTTTCTTAGAAAGAAATCCACGTTTGATGGACAAGTACGGACACCTCGTAGATGGCATCAAGCACCCAAGCGGCGATGCTCACGAAACCGAACTTGAACAGAACAAACTTGCAATCCTTATTGACAATACTGTTAGAGAAGGATGCCACAGATACCACTTAGATTACAACACTTTCGACCTTAATAAAGTAACCGAAGCAACTACTGCCGCTAGTGGTCAGACTGCTGTTGGTGGTTCTGGTACAATCGGTGGTGTTACCAATCCAGTAGGTATTGCTGGTACTGGTACAGACCCAATGGGTAATGCTTTCATCGTTAAGAACACTGTTGCAATGATTACTCAAATGTATCCTAACATGATTGCTAGAAATATCGTTTCTGTACAGCCAATTCCACAGCCAACATACAAGATATTCTATATGGATATTCTTCGTTCTAATGCTTATACTAGTGCTGGTGACTATGACGGTTCAAATACTGCAAGCATCGATGCTGGTCAGAAAGCAAATGAAGGTATTGCTGGTGCTAGAAATTATTCTGACAGCTATGAATATGTCGGCTATGATGCTTCTACTGGCAAAGAAGACCCAGACATCAAAGAATTGAGAATGGAACTCTCCAATGTAGACGTTTCTGCTATCGAAAAGAAGCTCAAAGTAAACGTTACTATGGAAGTACAGCAGGATTTGATGGCTTATCATGGCATGAACGCTATGAGTATCATGGGTGGTGAACTTTCTAAAGAAATCGCTCGTGAATGGGATTCTAAGATAATTGCTAGTATGTATTATGCTGCTGGTCTTGAAGAAGATATTTTAAAAAGCAGATTAGAAAGCAATAAAGCTGGTCATAGTGTAATTGCAAGCAGAACACCAATAATTAAACAGTTTGATTTGGATTATCGTGGAAATGAAATGTCTGCAAATACTATGTCTTGGGATGATAGAGAAGCTTATCTCAATACTTTCTATGAAGTATTTGAAGATGTTGCTACTGAAATCTACAGCAGACGGTTTGTAAGACCTAACTTCATGGTTATTCCAGTTAAACTCGGTGCTTTGTTCAGAAAAATGAAAGCTTTCGATACAATGCCAATGGGTATGGAAACTGGTAGAATCGTAACTGGCAGATACTTTGCTGGTACTTTCAAGGGTATTTGCGATGTATATGTAGACGTTAATGCAAAAGACGTACTCGTAGGTTACAACGGTGATTCTTGGATGAACACTGGTTTTGTATTCTCTCCATACGAACTTGCATATATGAGTCCTGTAGTAATCAATCCTAATACTTTCAGACAGACTCAGGCTATGCTTTCAAGAGCCGCTTTACAGTGTATCGCTCCTGACTGCTATGGTATAATCAGACTTTTGAATGAACCCAATTCATAATCTTTGATTATTGACTAACAAATTCCCTGTAGGTTATAATAATCTACAGGGAATTTTCATATTAGGAAGTCTTTAAATGCCGGGTTATTATATAAATAAAGGTGATATTAAACCGATACCAGATAAGTTCAAGAATGTTCTTGATAGACGAATTGCAAAACATAATCACATATTATATGGTACAAATGATGATTGGCTTTTAAAGGCTGGTTTTGAACCATTAGACCATAAATGCCTTTATAATGCGAATATTATTGTTTTTCGCCGAACGTTTGCAGTTGGCGATATTTTAATGTGTATTCCTGTCTTACGACAGATGAAAAAATATTATAATATCAAAAGAGTTATTCTTGAATATGGTGAAACAAGACATGTAATCGAGCCACAGATGTTTCCAGATTTGGAATGTGTTAAAACATATAATGGCGAATATGATTATTATATAGATGGTGAAAATGGATTACTTGAACAAGACCATAGTTTGACTCTTGGTTTAACCGAAGTTCCAAGATTTGCGTTATATCAGAGATTTCTAGGATTACCAGAAGATACAAATTTGGATTATTCGTTTGTAGAAGATAAGTCAAAACTTATGTTTGACCCTGTAAAAGACAGGATTGCATATCTTGCTTTATATTCAAGTACTTATGTCCGTAGGCTTGCTCCACCATTTATAGCATATATAGCAAAATATCTTAATTTTGTAGGTTATAAGGTTCTGTTTGTAGATAATGTTCCTATATTTGAAGGTATTGATGCAGTATACGCACATGGAAAAACGAATGTACAACAAGCTGTTACGAATATGAAATATTCCAAATTGTGTATAACGATTGATACAGGTTCTTTATGGTTTTCACATTATGCAGGTGTTCCTACAATTGTGCTTGCCGGTCCTACTCCGAAAGAGGTTCGTATGACATATCATCCTTTAAAGAAAACGGGTCAAGCATTGGGAATTGAAATGCGTAAATATTGCGGTTGTGATAAATATTGCGGTGGTACTGGAGCGTACTGTGCAAAGTCTGCTCCTTGTTTTAATGGTTTTTGCTATGGTGTGGTTCTTAATGACATAGCCACACAGATTGATAAATTGATGAAAGTTGAGAAATAAAATGGCTGTAAGCAAAACGAAATCAAATAATCGAAGAGTGGCTAAGAAACAGACGGTGAAAGACATTGTACAACCCGTTATGGATATTGAAGTCGAAGATGAAAATGAACTGATATTTGAGGATGATACACCTTCCACTTCTAATGAAACTATTAAGGAACCAGTTATAGAACATTCATATGATAAAGACACAGGACATTTTATTGCAGAAAAACAGACAGGTGAAAAACTTGATATGTTTATGCCTACAAATCTTCCAAATGATTATTGTATAATTGCAAGAAAATTCATAGATTTAAACACAGCTATTTCTGTAGGAAATCATTGTGCTGGTACTCATAAATCAATGGATTATAAAGATTTTGAAGCACTTGATGACAACAGTGTTGATTATGCTCATTGTTATAACATAATTTCAGATTTTGGTGTAGACAGGCTTCAAATGGTATTAAGCAAACTGAAACGTGGTGGAAAATGTCTTGTTACTGATGAAAAAGTTGATTTGACAAAAATTTTAAACAATATGGTAGGTATTTATACCAGAGTATGTGGTTATGGTTATAAACTGTTTAATCATCGTTATTGGTTTGACCATAAGAATATGTCAATTGCACTTATCATAAAGGGGTAAAATTATGGATGCGAATGATATAATCACTAAATTTCAAAGTATGTATGGAATCGATGTAACACAGGCTCCTGCCAGTTTTTGTTATGAAAAAGCAATGAAAACCATATCAGAAGCATATCCAAAAGTAATGCAAGGTTATATTGAAAGTGTTGCTGGACAAAGTGAATATATGGTTTCAGATTCTAATTTGATTAAAATAAGAACAGTATTCTATGATTCAAAAACACAGTTAGCTACTGGTGGAGACTATGAAAAATTAGAAACTGAGCGTTCTGATATTGGTGGTTATGATATAGATGGAACTTATAGTTTAATGGGAAATTATGTAGATATATATTCAAATAAATTATATAACAAGATGAATCCAGTTGAAGCTAGAATCATCGATTATAATAGATTTGAACTTATACCAGCACCGATTGGAACAGGTGTTAAGATTTATTATGAATATCATGCGTACAGAACGATTGAAGAAATCCCAGATGCGTTTGAAAGTTGTTTATTTGACTGGTTTAGTTTTTATGATAGGGATGGAGATGCAAGAGCAACATTAAAACGTAATAACGGTAATCAGTATACATTTGACAGACGTGGTATGGGTCAGTTACAGGGTGAATCTGTAACTAGTTATCAGGATACTAGAGAATTTGAAATAAAAACATTGAAACAGCATTTGCGTGAAATTGTAATGAGGATGTCATAATTATGGCTTCTACGAAACCTGCACTTCGTTATAGAACAGCCGATGATGCGTATAAAAGTTTTATGCAGCAAGTCGGCTATTTTGAACGTGCAATTAACCGTTTGATAGAAGATTTGGAAACAAATATTGTTTCAGTAATAACCGATACGATTAAAACAAGTAATATCATAAATGATATTAATGATGAATTACATAGACGTTTAAAAACCAAACTTGAAGCGAATAATTTTGATACAAGTGGTTTTCTTTCTCATTATATTAAATGTGTTCTATATAATATTTCAATCGATGCCGAATTTAATATAACAAGTGAATGGAATGATGATGCGTTTGACAGGGATAGACGAATTGAAACAAAATATCAGACTGCAAACGGAAATAGTGCTAGTTATAGTATAACATCTGGTGAAATCATTGACATGATAGATAAAGGAAGGGACAAATTTAAAATAACACCACATAATTCAAATACATTTGTTGGTAAAAATGGAAAAGTATATACCAGAATTGTATATCGTGCGATGGAAAACGGCGGTAAAAAACAACGTCATACACGTAAATATAATAAAAAAGGAAATCGAGAAATATATGACCCGTACAGTAAAGATTATGTTGTATATACAGTACTTTATGGAAAAGCCATAAACGTTCCTTATAAACCTAATCGTAAAGATAGAAGTAAATTTGGATTTGGTTTATATGATTTTATTACGTTATGTATTACCGAAATTGAAAAAGAAAAATTCAAGGGCAAAACTGCAATCCAGCATTTTACAAATAAAATTGAAGAAATATTAAAAGATGATTTGCATGATATTACAAAATATTATAAGACTGTTAAAGCTGAATATAAGGATTATAACGAAAAAGTCCAGCTTGAACAGGATGCGGCAGAAGCAGAAGAAGTTGAAGGAGAATAAACATGAATACTGCTAGTATATCTCGTAAAGAAGAAATCCTTTCAATTATAGAAAAGAAAATGCACGAAATAAAACGTAAGAACATTGCATATGCCGATGTTCATTATGCAAACGATGTTGGTTATGTTGACAGACAATTTCTCAACATAACACCAGATGATATAAAAAGAAACGGTGTCAACTGGATTATTATCAATGAGAATAATCACGAATGGAAACCGCTTGTTGGGGGGCAATTTGAAAATAAACTCGCAATTGAGATTGTTGCGTTTACTCAGGTTCTAAATAAGAATGAAAACCTTTCCACAAAAATGAATAGCTTGCAAAAAGACATAATGCTTGCTATTCTTAAAGATGTAGAACTTGATAGTAAATGCAGCTATATAGTTCCAGTATCCGATAGTCCTGTTACGGATATGATTTATCCGTATGGTGGTGTTGTAATACGCTTCAATATTACATACACAACAAGAGATAGGCTAGATTTCTAGCATTTAAAATTTTATAATAGGAGAAAAAATTATGACTAGAGCGAGTGGTGCAAAGACCAGTGTTAAGTTTGCTCAGGAAGTTTTATGGAAACAACCATTTACTCCAGAAGAATATCCTCTTGGAAATGTATATGGTTTGAATATCCGTTCTTGTTCTCTCGGTGGTTCTAAGAACCAGTTCCAGTCCGAAACTATTAACGACAAGCGTGCTGTTGTAGGTCTTGGTGAAGGTAACAAAGCCGTTGAAGGTGATATTGTTACAGACTTCTTACCAGAAGGACAGGAAATTCTTTTCAGACACCTTTTAGGTAAAGACCCGACTGGTTGTGACAGAGCACTTGTTGAAGATTCAACTGATGAAGACTATAACAAATGGCGTTTGAGAATGAAAGGTGTTGCCGATACAATGCAGGGTCTTTGTGTTGAAAAAGCTTTCACTTCTCTTAATGAATATTTTATTTTCCGTGGTTGCCGTATCAATACCATGACACTTAACCTAATCCAAGAAGGTTTCCATGATATTACTTGGAACTTTATAGGTACAAGTGAAGAAATTAAAGGTACACCAGAATTTGACCCAGCTACTCATGCCGCAAGTTATTGTACCGACAATGGTTATACTGGTTATCAGGCTGTTATTCAGATTATGAAACCAGCATATACTGATGAAAATGGTAATACAGTAGCCGCAGATAGCGATTGGGTAACTCTCGGTAATATCACTACTGGTAATATCACTATTACTAACAATACTGAAACCGATGGTTATGTATTAGGTTCTGATGAAAGAGCTTCTGCTGAACATGGAACTAGACAGTGCACCGGTTCTTGGACAATGTTCTTTGAATCTGTTGAACTTTATCAGATTTTCTTACAGGGTCTTGAATGTAAACTCAGATTCGTATTCACATCTCCTGAAGGTAAGATAATAAGACTTGTATTCCCATGTGTAAAACTTGGTGGTGATTCACCTGCAATCGAATCTGCTGCTGGTATTAACTTGAATCTTACATTCCAAGCTAAATATTTGCCACTAGTTGACGGTGACCCATACAGCGATACAGATGTTATGGTTGAATTTGTAAAACCAGTACCAGATGGTGCTACTGAAATTCCACAAGTTGAACCAGAACCAGCTCAAGGTGCAATTTCTGCTCCAACAATTGCTTCTGCTGTAATTGATTCTACAGATAATTCAAAAGTTGTAATTACAATTAATGCTGCTTCTGGTTTAACTCTTGGTGTAGATTCAAGTGAACTTGCCAGTGCAATATCATTCTCTGAAACAGAAACAATTGTTTCTGCTGTTGCAGATTTAACAGCTAAGACAATAACAGTTACTTGTTCAGATGAACTTGTTCCAACAAGCGAAAGCGTCATTATTGCCGCTGGTACTTTGAAGAACGGTGGAGTTGCAAATGCAAGCTCAATTTCTAAACCATTGAGTGCATAATCTGTGAATTGTTAAAAACCTAAAATATTAGGTTGCAAATAGAAATCGGTTGTGGTAATATTATTACTGCAACCGACTTTTATTTTAGGAGAATAACTTATGTTATTAAATCTTTCAGAAATTGTTTCTAAAAATCCAAAATCAGCTCTAGTCAAGTATGATGAAAGCAGAAATGTCGCTTTTGAATTAAAATTCATCGACAAAAAAGAACTTAACCGATTAAATCAGCAGTTCACAAAGATGAAATTTAATCCAAAAACTCATCAGAAAGAAGAAGAACTTGATGTTGAAGCACTTCGTAAAGAAATTTGCAGACTTGGTGTTATTGGTTGGAAAGGCATAACTCTCAGATGGCTAATTGACCAAGTTCCTATAGATGAAGAATCTATAAAAGGTAAAGATTTGGATGAAGAAATTGAATTTTCTCAGGATAATCTTAACTTCTTATGTGAAGCTCTTTATGGTATTGATAACTGGATATTCGATTCCGTTAGAAATGCTGAAAACTTCAAAGCTGTAGAAGCTCAAAGTGCACAGATAAAAAACTAAAAGAGTTTGCCGAATGGGTTTTCAAAGAAAACGCAACGGATTGTGAATCATGTAGACAACATTTCTGGCAGATTAAACACGAACCTGCTCCATGTGAAGACCCTGACCGTGGGCGTGAATGTGCATTTGGAAAACCTGACTTATGGGTATCAAATACATTTGCATGGCAACTCTTTCAAGAATTATCTGCACAAGTAAATGTTGCTGGGATGGGTGATATTCTCGGAATTAAGTTTGAAGCTATTGACTTTTTATTCGATTTGTATAATATTAAAGATAGGGATGAAAAACTTATACTTTTCGATAAAATAATGACAATCGATAGAATACGAGTATTTACCCAACGTAAAAAGACCGAACGGATGATTGAAGAACAGAAAAATAAATCCAAACGGTCTGGACGTAGATAACACAAGACGGTATATATTGCTTTGCTGTAATATATACCGTCTTTTTCATTAAAAATTGTAATGTGGAGAAGATAAAATGGCTGGTAATAGTAATACAAGTGGGAATATTGGATTAAGTATATCTGATTTGATTCAGCAATTAAAAGAAACAAAATCTGATGTTAATACTATGGTGAATACTGCATCTTCAGTTCAAGCCGGTAGAAGAGCTGTTAAACAACAGAATAAAAAGACCAGTCAAAATAATAAATCCACAGAAAAAACAAAAGAAGTAAGAGAAATCGAAGTAAAAGAAAATATAAAAGTAACAAGCGATACAAAAGCGGCTCAGAAATCATTTGACGATTTGGCAAAATCATCTGCAACAGCATCAGCATCAATTGAAAAAGTTCAAGATACTACTATAAAACTTTTAAATTTTACTCAAAATATATCTAAAGACCTCGTTCAAGCATTTAATTTAAAAACAATTGATGAATTTATAAATAAAATTAAACAATTGGAAAATGAGTTTAAACTTACTCAAGAACAGATTGATACAATTGCTACAAAATTAACTGCGATTTCAGATAAAAAATATCCAGATATTTTATCTGCAATTAAATCAAATACTAAACTTCTTGAAAGTCCAAATAGAACAAATTCAGAAAAAGTAATATATAAACAAGTAATCAATGGTCTGGCTGAAATTTATAAACAACAAAGTCATACTAGTATGGATACTGTTCTTAAAAATTCATCAAATGCAACTCAAAGTCCAGTTATTACAAAATTAAGAAACAATGCCGTTGCTGGTCATAAACAACGTATGGCAGAACTTGAAAAACTTTTAAAGCCTGTTGCACAACAATCATCATTACCAACACAAATTCAGAAAGCTGTAACAGAACATATTAACGAAAATATAAAAATGGTTACAGAAGCAAAGGCTATAATTGACGAATCTGATATTAAAGCTGCACAAGCAATCATTGAATATAAAAAATCAATGGATAAAACCAGTATATCAAGTTATGAAAAAATACTTGGAATGGCTGGAAAGATTAAAAATAATGATTTACGTTTTGGTATGTTTGAAAAAGCAATCAGTAATCATAAATTATCTCAGCATGGAGATATATTATCACTGATTAGTATGATTATTCAGAATGATACTAAGACAAAACAAGGTAATCAGAGTCATGATGAAAAAGTATATGAAGTTATTAAGTCAGAAATCGGTAAACGTCTTAATAATATGGCATCTTCGACTAATAGTGGTATTGATGTTAAAAAAATTGCCACAACATATTTGAATCAGATAACTAATCAGGATATAAAATCAAAAGCATCAAGTTTACTTAATTTTGCATCAAAAGGTAAAATTGGTATTAGTAATTTAAAAAGATTTGAAGATGTTTTAAAACAGAATAATACTGATACAAATATTGAAAAACAGGCTGAAAGTGCTGTTAAAGCAACTGAAGAAAAGAATGAAAAAATAATTGCATCTACTGTAACTGCGGTTGAAGCATCAAATAAAAGCACAGAAAAAGTATTGGATGACCAGAAAAAAACTGCACAAAAAGGTATGAAAATTATAAAGAAAACCAATACCACAACAACTACACCACAAACTGTTGATGCAAATAATACATTACAAAAAGCAGATAATTGGTTACAACTTGCAGCAAAAGAAGTCATTGATAGTAATAAAAATAAAAATGTTTCAATGCTTGATGAAATATTAAAAGAAGTTAGTAAAGAAGATGCAACCCTTTTTGAACAGTTAAAGAAACAAAAAGTTCTAATGGATTCTGCTAATAAACAATGGAATGAGTATTATAATAAAAATTCAAATTCAGATTTAAGTAATGACCCTAAATATGAAAAAATTAAAACTACAAGACATAATGCTGAAAAGAAATTTGATGATATATTATTTAGTATTAAAAGTGGAAAATTAAGACAATATGGTTATATGAATCTTAAATTTGGAAGATTCGGAAATATTGAAAATAATACAAAAGAACTTTTTAATAAAATTGCAAATGGTGATATTCAGCTTAAACAAAATTTAGATTTTGGGATGTATGATGAAGAAAAAATACTTTTAATAATCCGTGATTTATTTAATGCTTATAATAAAAATAATATAAAAAATTTAAATGAAAAGTCATTATTACCTAATTCATATACTGGTCATGTAGATAAAAAGATTAGTGATTTAATTCATAATTTTTTTATGAAACGTGGTCCAAGTGCCTTTACAAATTGGGCAGATGAATCTTGGAAGTATTTACAATTTTTAGGAAGTTTATTTACTAAAGAAGAACGTTTAAATATAAAACGTGATGAAAATGATTATTACATACCAAATATAGATAAATATTTGCCTAAAACCGTATGGGATAGTCTTGAAAAAAAGCACAGAAGTGGTACATTACCAACTGGTTTTATTAAACAACATAGTTCACTATCTGATAAATCATATAGCGATAGTGCTACTGATAATATAAATAAAATAGATGAAAAAGTTATTAAAGAAATAAATACATTAATTGAAGAACAGAATACTCTTGCACAAATAAAAGATAAGATACAATATGCAAAAAATGGTAATGCACGTAAATTAACAAATGCAGATAAGACAAAAATTGCCAAAATTGATGAACAGTTAAATACATTATATGATGCTGAATTATATAAGTATATGGATATAACAAATCCAGAACTTGCAAATACATTATATATGAATAGACGTTTTGCACCTAGTATTAGTTCTAAATCAGCAATTGCATTAGGTGAAAATATTAAAAGTGGTAAAATAAATTTAACATCTACTGAAAAAAGACTTCTTGGCAATTTAGAAAGTCTTCGTTCGGATGTTAGTTATGTGACTACAGATAAAAGTGTATTTGAAATTTGGGATAAACAATTAGCGGAAATTAATACAGATGATAGTGGTATTGTAAATCAAGATTTAAAAAATTATTTAAAAACAATTGAAGATTATGTAAAATCAAACATATTATTCAAACGCTTATATCAGAAAAAACATAATATTGATTCCTTTCAATGGCGTACTTCACCATTTCTAAAATCATTAAATACATTATCAGTACCAAGTTTGGGTTTAACTAATACTGAATTAGACCGAATTGAAAAAGGGCAAACTCCGTTAGTTTCAAGTCAACAAACACGTGAAGTTGTTTCTGCAATTAAAAATGAAACAAAACAGGATTTAACAAGCCCAATAAATGCTGCATTTAAAGAATTAAAAGGTGAAACAACAAAACCGACACAGCTTGCATTACCGATAAAAGAAATTGCACAACAAAAAGCAGAAGTTGTACAGACGATTGCAGAAGAAGTTAAAAAGTCAGATGACACCGTTAAAAATGCTATACAGAATGTTGTAGCTGAAGAAACAAAACAGGCTGAAAAAGAAAAACAGGAAGTTAAAAAAGTTGCAGAACAGAAATCAATCGCTGTAAAGAAACAATCTGATATTCTTAAACGTGAAGCTGAAAAGCAACAAGAAGCAATAAAAAAGATACAGACTGCAAAAGCTGGAGCAACACATACGGTTTTAGATGCTTATACAGAAGAAAAATATAAAGCAGATAAACCAGAAGAAAAGAAAGTTAAGACTGTTGACTATTATCTTCCAAATGAATATAAAAAGTATTTACCAACAATTGAAGAAAATCTGAAACTGATTAATAAATTTAAGAAAAATAAAGATAATCTTAATATTTTTAAATCAGAAATTATGCCGCAGATGCTTAGTTATGCATCCGAAAAATATAGTACAAGTGCTAGGTCACAAAATATTGTATCTGTATTGAATACGATTGCAAAATCACACATTGGTGGACCGGCCGGCTCACTTGAAACACAGAAAAAACTTGCTGGTATATTCAATTATAACGATTCTGGTCGTGATGAATTTGGTAAGTTAATAGACTCAGACGTATTAGACCAAGTTGAAAAAGTCAGAATTGTTGCTGATTATTTCAAACAGGTTGGAAGTCTTATAACCAAATATAAATCTGGTGAACTTCAACCAAAACCAAAACAGGAAACTTCGGTTAAAACTGCTGTTGAAGATACAAAAACATCTGTAGAAAATATTGCGAAAACATCACAAACACTTGATGAATATGCAAATTTATCTGATAAACAGCTATTAGAAAAACTTAAAACACTTAATGCAGAAGAAGATGAATATTTTAAAGTTGCTCATGAAATTCGTAAAAGAACGGATTTAAAGAACCAGAAAAATGTTGCAAAACAGGCAAACGTAAAGAATATTATTAAAAATATTAACGAAGGAAATAATGTCGTTAATGAATTAATGGCACTTTCAGATGACCAGATACGTCAGCAGGTTTCTACATTAAATGCAAATACAAAAGAATATAAGGCATTTAAAGCAGAATTTGACAGACGTGGTATGATTGCAAATCCTTCAATTGATTATAAAAAACTTGAACGTGGTGATAAAAATAAATCAGTTCAGGATATAATGGATACATTTGCTCTTAGAAATGTAGCAATTGAGGATATTGTAAAGAAATCATACGATAGTCAGGAACTTTTAAATACAATATATGACAATATGCTCAATATGAGCAAAGTAACCGGTATCGACCCGAAAATGCTCGGTGCTGGTACTATTGGTATGAATATTGTCAATAAAAGTGCACTCGGAAGTAAAAATATAGCTGGTAAATATGATAGATTTGGTAAAGTTGTTAATGTAAAACCAGATGCACTTTTAGGTAAAAATACACAATTTCATGAATTTGGTCATTCAATTGCTGATAGAATTGCAAGTTATGTTTATGGTGAAGATGTTGCAAATGGTAAAATAAGTCATAGTGCGATTCAGAATCTTCTGTTTAATGACACCAGTTTACAGAATAGAAACGTTGATAAAAATACGCTGAATATTGTCAATAAAATGCGTAATATTGTTCAGACCGCTATGAGTGCGGGTGGTCTGGATAAGATGATAGATGAATATGTAAAAACATTAGATGGTAAAACATTTAAAACAGAACAAGGTCAGATAATTGGTGGAAAACAGTTATCTGCATATTTTAAAGCACCAACAGAAGTATTTCAGCGTTTATTTGCACAATATACCGGTACATATGATGAACGACAAGGCGGTCTTATTGATTTAGATGGAGATACATTCAATAAACTTATAAAACCATTAATGGATAGTCTGTTCAAAGATATGAACACGACAATGAATCCGATGACGTTTAGTGGAATTGATAGAAAAACTCTTGGTGCATATCTTGGAAAAGATATGGCTAAGATTGTCAGTACAAAGAAAGCATCTAAATCTGGAACTGAAGCCACATCTAATACGATTATTCAGATGGGTAAACAGCGTACCGAAGAAAAACAAAGAAACAGTGCTTCTATTATAAAAAGCAATATAGCTCAGATGACTGGTAGTGTCAGTGATACATTTGCCAATAATGTTAAAGGAACAATGGCAAATGTTACCAGTTTTGAAGATGCGGTTAAAGGTGTTGTAAATAGTTGTATTGATAGTTTTAAAAACGCATTTATACAGGCAATTGGTATTGTTGCTGATGATTTCAAAAAACAACTGAGCAATGGTATTAAAGAAGCAATGAATAGTGTATTTGCTGACGGTAATCTTAAATCTGCAATTGAAAATTTAAATAAAACAGAAAAACAGATTGCAAAAGAATCACAACTTGCTGTAGAAAATCGTATAACAAATTCAAAAGGTACATTAATAGAAACCAATAAAACAACAGAATCTCTTGAAAATGAATCTTTAAGCATTGTTACAAACAATAGACGACCTGTTAAAAAATCATCAATTACTGCAAGACCAACAGAAACGATAAATGCAATCGTATTTCCAGATATATCATCTCTGGCAAATGGTAATAGTGTTGTTACTTCAACAAATATCACAAATTCAATCACAAATACAAGAGCTAGTGATATAAATAAAAAACTTACTGATGTAAGTATGTATAATATACCTGCAAAAGACCTTGCAAAATTAAGAAAAGAACAACAGTTGGTTATTGACCAGAATGTATTTGGATATAATGTTACTGGAAAAACTCAAAAACAGTATACAAGTGATTTACAGAAAGAATACGATGCAATTGCAACAATGAAAAAAGAGCTTGATTCATATGCTCAACAGATGGATTATGCTCAGAATAAGATTAATAATGGAACAAATCAGAATATAAAGATAACACAGACAGATATAGATAATTTTAATAATTTACGCAGTTCTGTAAATACTGCATATGAACAAATCCGTAATCTTGGAATTGTAAATCAAAAAGGTAAAATTGATTTAAGCCCAGCATTAAGAACAGTTACAAATCCAGATAATACTGTCAGCAATGCGTTGGAATTTAAAGTTAATGGACAAATGCTTGAATCATTGATGAGTAGTATAAGTAATGTTTCTACAACACAGAATGTATCTATGTTTGAAAGCGTTAAAAAAGCATATGAAAATGAAGCATTACGTGTAAGTCGTATACAGAACGTAACCAAATTGGGTTCTGATTTAATGTCAGATATTAGAAACACAGTAAATATACCCGGTGGTGGAGTTGTTAGCAAATCATCATTCTTAGATACAACACAAATTGCTAGAATAAATGATTTTAGAAATGGGTTATTACAGGGTGCAATCACAGGAATAAATGATGGTACCATAACTACAAAAGAACAGTTTGATTCAGTATTAAATGGTCTTAAAGCTACATTTGATGAACTTAAAGCTATGATAAAAGATGCCTTAACCGTAGGTAAAGACATGGTTCGTTCAGAAAATGAAACAGAACGAGCAAGACAAAGACGCATTACACAGAATAATCAAACCGATACAAGTAGAAATCTAATAGATACAAATAGTCATCTTATAAATACAAGGGTTGAAGATTTAAATAAACGTGTTAGAGATTTTGTCAGAACTTTTAATGATGATGTTACCTTACGTGATAATACAATTACAAAACGTGGACAAGTTCAGTTTGCTGGTTTGAATGGACAAATGGTTACAGCACAACTTGGACGATTTATATTATCATCACAATTAGATAATAATGGACAACAACAGTATGTAACACCGGTAGCACGTTTAGAAGAATATATAAGTCAGATTCAAAATTTATCAAGAAATCTTGATACGAATTTGTTACGTGAAACAATACAGAATATTACAAACATGTTTGATAACATTATAAAAAATGTTAATCAGAATATTAATAATCAGTTAAAACAGACAAACTCTGAATTACGAAACGCAAGTCAGACAGCTACACAAGAAAGACAAAATGCAAGACAACAGGCAAGTCTTGGTTCAATTGCTCAAAATGCTGCAAATCGTATGGCAATTCAGGTTGATGAATTTGAAAGAAGTTTACGTCAGAATGTTACGGTTCGTGGTCAACAGGGCTTACGTGGTGATATTATAATGGGAACCGGCGCACATGCTGGTATAAGTGCAACCGGTACATATCAGAACGCACAGGGAGTTCAAACAACAATTGCTGGTGAATTGCGTAATTATATAGATGCTGTTCGCAATTTGAATACACAATTATCTCCAGAAGAATTTAGACAAGAACTTGCAAACATTGGTAGAAATTTCAAAACATTATTAAGTGAAACGAATCTTGCAATTTCAAATGCAATCAAAGCCGAAACATTTAATGGGACTCAAACAAGACAGACACAACAGCTTGATGTTACAAATCAAAGACGTTTAACTCAAATGCAGGGTGTACAACAGCGTTTTGAAGAATATATGTTAAAACAGGTTAATGTTGGTGGTGACCGTTTAACATATGAACAATTAATACGTCAAGGACGTGTAACTCTTCCAGCAAATATTGCATCTGTAGATGAATTTCGTAATCGTTTTAATGATATTATCAATAATATTAATGGTGGAGCATATAACGGTCAGAATGGTATTACTTCATTCATGGAGGCAATTCATAATCTAACACAGGATTTAAATTCATTGCATCTCAATATGAAGCAATATACAAATGATTTGGAACGAGAACGTGTTCAAAATAGACCAACTGGCGTTGCAAATATCGATGCATTACGTGCACAAGCTGGTGAAAATCTTAACAATCGTTTTACAAGATTTACAAACTGGTTACGACAAGGCGAAACCATTGGAAATCAAGTTGTATACCGTGGTGATATTGACTTCTTAAATCCAGTTACAAATCGTAATGATGATACTGGTTACTTATGGGGTTTGCCAATGCTTCAACAGGCAATGACAAATTTCAATACACAGGCATTTAATCCAAATATTACTCGTGACCAGTTGAATGTACTTATCAGAAATACAAATACACTATTTGATACAATTATAAATACTGTAACAAATGGTGTAACTCAGGTTGTTACTGATAACAGAAATGCTGTAAGAGAACAAGAAGCCGCACAAAGAGAACTTAACAGACAGATGGCTCAGTCGCTTTCAAGTGGTCTGCATACAGCAAATATGACTGAAACACGCATTAGTAGAATAATGAGAAATCCGACAATGAATACAATGTTTATGTATTCTGGAGACCCATATTTGCGTGGAAATGTAAGAATCAGACTTTCTGATGAAGAAAACCGAGCTTTCCGTGATATAACAACTCAGTTACAGAATCTTAGAAATGAATTAACAAGAACTGTTGCTGGTGAAACTGCCGCACAAACATTACAACGAAGAAATAATACAAATCGTGAAATTGCAGACCAGAATCAAAGGATGCAGACACTTATAGATAATATTGCAGACCGTTCAAGACCTACAGGGATTGCATATAACGAATATCAGGAAGTTGTAAGTCCGTGGATGCAGATGTTTGCTCAGAACACTGGGTTTAATCTGTTCAGACATCCAAATGAACGTGCTGTAAACTGGGAAACATTAGGACGTGGTTTTACAAGTGGTAATCGTGGTTGGTATGCACTTGAACTTGCTAAATTTATAAATTTCCCAACATTAAGACAAGCATTTGGAACATTGTTCAATCAGATACAAGCAATGGCTACAAGTGTTGCAAGAGCAATTACACACGCATTTAACAGAGTTCTTGGTATAATAAGAACCGTTGGGTCTGCAATAACAAGGATTGCTCTTGGAATAACAGGTGTTGTTGCAGGGCTTACAACAGGTGCAGTTGCAGGTGTAACTGCTGGTATAGCGGCTCTTGGTAGAAGTGTTGTAAATGCAACAGATGAATTTAGAAAAATGACGATTGCACTTTCTGGTGTATATAAATCTCCAGCAAAGACCAGTCGTATGATACAGATGGCATACACAGCAAGTTCAAATTTGCCAATGAACTATAGCGATGCTGTAAAGACATTGAATGAAATTTCTGCAATCCCAGCAGTTCAAAAGATATTAAAGAGTCCGAATGAAGAAAAATCAAGAACCATGCTTGATAAGATGTTCAAGATATTATCTGCAATGACAACAATGCGTCCAGATAAATCAACATCTGATGCCGTTTTCTCTTTAAGAAACGCTCTTGCAGGTGATTTACGTTCGTTACAGAGAAGATTCGACCTTCCAGTCAATTCTATGACTAATCCATCTGGTAGCCGTGGTCTTGGTAAAGTTAAGAACGACCCAATGAAGATGCTTGGTAGTCTTGAAAGTTATTTTGATTCATTTATAGATATGGAAACTCTTAATCGTGTTTCTATGACTATAAGTACAACAATGGATAAGATAACAGGTGCATTTAAGATATTTAGAACAACAATTGGTGAAGCTGGATTATATGACCTTGTTCTTGAAGATGTATTAAAATTAAAAGATGCAATACTAGGAATGTTCGATTCAGATTTCGGTAAAAATCTTGCAGTAAGATTTTCAGATGCTTTTGGTAATATATACGAAAGTATCCGAGATATGATAATGAATGTTAATAGTGCATTATATGAAGCATTTGATTTAGGTTCAATTTTTGAAACCGAAGGATTAGGTGATGCAGATAGTATTGCTGAAGAATATATAAACAGTGAAGTTAAGACTGTTGCTGATATGATGGCAACTATAACCGAAAGTGTTGCTAAGACTTTTAGATTTATAAGTAGTATTTTAAGTAAAGAGAATATATTAACTGCAATTAAGTCAGTTGTTAATTATGTAAAACAGATAGATTTTGAAACAATCATAAATAGTATTACTGATGGTATTGTTGTTTTATATAACAGAACTGTAGATTTATTCAAAGAAATTACCGATTCTATAAAAAGTATAAAACAGACATTAAATCGTCTTGGAATTACAGATAAAGCAATTGGTAGAGGTGTTTTCTTCACTTGGCTTTTTGGTGCTGGTAATATTGCGAGTGTAATTAGAAGTACATTCGGTATTGCATGGGGTTTAATTAATACATTCTTAGCAACAATTGGTACCACAATTAATTTGGCAATGACTGCGTTCTTAGTTAAAGGTACAGCCGCATTTGCAGGATTAGGAACCGCACTTGGCGGTATTATGATTACAGTTACAGAAATAACAGCAGGAATCGCTGCTATTGCAGCAGGTGTATACTTAATTGTACATAATTTTGACCGTTTAAGAGAAATATGTCATAATTTATGGAGTACAATTCAGTCTGTAATTAAAGTTGTTTTCAAGTCAGTTTGGTTAATGATTACAGAACCAATTAAAGCATTTGTTGGTGATGCCATCGCTATGGTAACAATACCATTTACAGCGATTAAAGACCATATTTTAAATATATGGGATGCAATACGAGATATATTTGGTTCAGAAAATCGTCAATTTATAATAGACTTTTTTACTAAAACATTTGATATTGTAACTGCAACTTTAAAAGTAGCATTTTATGATGCGTTGGGTTCAATTGGAATTAATGTAAGTAAACAAAAAGAAGAAGCAAAAACATCATTTAATACTGCATTATACAACTATATAAGTAAACCCGTAACGGAAACTGATGTAAAATTTGCAAAATATTTGAAACGCTTTGATGAAATAAATGAAACAGCGAATAATTCATTTGCAGAACATGAAATAACACCAATGGATTATTTTGGAAATATTGCTTTACCCGCTGTTTATCATACTGCTAGAAGTTTTGTTAGAGGGTATAACACTGGTGCAAAATCATTTGATACGATGGTTGATGATGAAGAATCATCATTGAATAGAAAATATGAAAGACATCAGCAAAAATACAATCCAGATAATAAATCATTAAATTTTGGCATTTTTGGAGATATTGCAAATTCATTAAGACCAAGTAATATTAAAGCAACTTACAGTTTATTTAAAGAATTGATTAATAATTATATGAATGAAAATGAAGCTGAAAATGCAAAATCCTACGATTGGGATTTGCCAGAATTTTCATTGCCAACATTTGAATTTAATAAATTAAATAATGTACTTACAGATACAAATAAGAATTTTATGGCAAATGAAGATGCTTTAAAAGCAATGGCAGCAGAATCCCTCAAAGTTGCAAACAATATGAAGCTAACTGGTACATGTGCCGCTGGTGTCAAAACCACGTTATCAAATCTTGGGTTTATGGAAAGATATGACCCATTATTAAAAAATGCTAATAATATATATGAAGAATTAACAAATGGTCAAAATCGAACTTCATTATCAAAATATTTTAAAGAAGTTAAACTAAAGAATAAATCACAAGACCTTATTAATTTACCAATTGGTACTTTATTATCATATGGTCCTAGTAAAAGTAATAAATATGGTCATATTGAAATAATAACCGGTTATAATAAAGCATCAAGCGACCATACCCATAGTTTGCTTAACGAATATTTGCCAAATGGTTACGATTTAAGCAAGCATATTGTTGGTAAATATTCACATGATACTAAAACACATAAGAAAGGTGACCCACATGCAGATTGGACAGTTAATAATTCATTAAAAAACGGTACATATTCAGATGTTAGAGCATTTGTTCCTGTTGTAATGCCAGAAAAAATGAAAAAAATGCTTGGCAAGACAGATACAATGCAGGTTGTTAATACATTAAAACAAAAAGAAACGATTAAAAATATAGTTGAAGGTCTTGGTGCACCTGCTGCTGGTGCGGCATTACAGGCTGGTGGTTTTCTTAACAATGTATATGGTACATTAACAGGAATAACAACATCAATTCAGAAAACAGGTGAAAATTTATATAAACATTATACACCACCTGTTGTTCATGAAAATTTTGTAACGGCATTGAATGGTATTTCAAATAATCTTAATACGATAATTTCTGGTCAGAATAGTGTATATACATCTGGTTATAATTTAGATTTAACAAATCAAATATTTAAATCAGAAAAAAATTCAACTGAATCTACTGTTGGTAAAGCTGCAATCATGAAATTACGACAGACACTTGTTGAAGAAACAGAAAAATATCGTGATGAAATCGATAATATTGTTGATGATGAAACATATATATCTAGTATAAGTGGTTACAGTGAAAGAGTTTCAAAAGCTTCAGCAACAGTTAAAGAAAAACTGGATATGCTTGAACGTGAAATTGAAAGAACAGTTGTATATAGCACAGATATGGTCAGTGATTATATCGCTAATACAAAACTTACATATATGCAGACTGATATGGAAAATGTAATTAATTCTGGAATGAGAAAATTACAGAAAACTATCATCAACGAATCTTCTGTTAAAATTCTTGAACGTTATCAAGATGCTTTTATAAATACAGATATATTAACAGATGCATCAAAATTCCTAGAAACACAGATTAAACGTGGTTCTGGACGTATGGATAATGTATACAACAGTTATAAATCTGGAATGATGTATATGAATCTCGTTCAAGAACAGGCTGCAAAAGCCGGAATGATGGATTATGAAGATTTCATAAACAAATTGAATGATACATACCGTATAATATCAGAAACAATGGATATGTATGGTGACTATATCAACCGTATTGCTGTTATAGAAAGTGAACGTATCAGACGAACAACACTCAAGAACAATATATCAAAAATGACATTTGGAGAACTTGCAAATGGTTATACAACATATGTAACAGATTCTTCAAAAGAAGTCAGAAAAGCCGCACTTGATAGAAGTAATGCAATTATAGATGAAGGAATTGAAGATGTAAGTCTTGATGATAAGATTGTTATATTCAGAGATACTGCAATTGAAGCATTTGAAGATATAACAACATCAATTAAAAATGCAACAGTAGATACTGTTAAGAGTATACAATCAAGTATAAAGACTGGTCTTGATAATTTCTTTATGAATAAAGGAAGATTCCATGATGTATTCCATGAAATCGGAAAAATATTACTTAAAAATATAGCAAATGTTCAAACAACAAAACTTGCAAATAGTTTTACAGAAGCTATAGTCGGTAGTACAAGAAAAGGTGAAGGACTTCTTGGTAATCTATTTGGTTTTGAAGGTGCTGTAAGCAATGAAAAACAAGATGTAAAATACCCAGATTTCTTACAGAAAGATAATGAACTGAAACACGCAATTGCAGATGATACAAGAGAAATTACAGAAAATTCTATCGCAATTGAAAATAAAATTGATGATATTCAGACAACGCTTGATAGTATAAATACAAGTATTAATGATATATCAACAAGTGATTTCCAAAAAATATATGATTATGCGTATCCATTAAAAAATCATCCGATATATGGTAATAAAACTAATTCTAAAAATAGTAAAGTAGGACCGTATTTAGGTCATGAAAAACAGTATGTAACTGCAATTAACAATTATCAAAAACAAATACCAGTTAAACAATTACCATTGAGTGAATTTGAAAATTTATATAAATATGCGTATGGTAAATCTCCAATTAAAACAACTTATACATTTTCAAATCAAGTAGGACCACTATTGGGTTATGAAAAAGAATATTTGGCAATAACAAATAAAAACGCTGAATTAATGAAGAAAGCCGAAGAAGTTAAAACATATAAACCTGTAGATGGTGGATATATATATGATAATAGAATCATTAGAACAGAAAATACAAAAAAGAACATTCAGAAAAATATTGGTTCTGAAATCGCATCAATTACTCCAGATATAGCATCAATTACTCCAGATATAGCTTCTGCTAGTCAAAATATAGCTTCTGCTAGTCAAAATATAGCTTCTGCTAGTCAAAATATAGCTTCTGCTAGTTCTGAAATCGCATCAATTACTCCAGCTATAGCATCAATTACTCCAGATATAGCTTCTGCTAGTCAGATTGTTATTAAAGATGATGGTATGTATGTAGATAATAAAAAATTATCTGAACAGGAAATTAGTTCTGTTAAACAAAAAGCTCTTGAAAACATATTAAACATGATACATACAGATATAAAATATATTGGTAGTGGAGTAACCAGTATACCAGATATATATAATTATATGATGAGATATGGAACATTGGGTTTATCTTCAGGAGAAATCATAGATTTTAAGTCATTTAATGATAATCAGGAAAAACTGATAAAAACTATGGAAAATGTATCTGAAGGACTTGGTGACCCAGATAATAATTCCAATCTGATTTATACAATTGGTTTGGCAAAACCCGGTAAACCAATTGATTCTCGCAGTCTTAAACCAAGATTTAAAGAAATGGAAACGTTAAAATCAAATCTTAATAATAAAGTATATACACAATATGATGAATATATAGAAAATGCCGCTAAAAAATATAATGTAAATAAAGCGGTTGTAAAAGGTTTGATAATGACAGAAAGTTCATTTGACCCCGTTGATGAATCAAATAAGGGTGCTGTTGGACTTATGCAATTAATGCCAAAAACAGCAGTAGACCTCGGTTTAAAAGGTACAGATGTAGATTCTCCAAGTTATAATAAAACTCTTGATGAAAGATATGATGTTCAAAAGAATATAGATGCTGGTGTTAAATATCTAAAACAAATGTATGACCAAGCAGTTAAGGAGAATTACGCAAATCCATTTGATGTCGCACTTGCATCATATAATTTTGGTCCTGGTAATGTTAGAAAACCAAGTCTGACAATTCCAGATGAAACAATGACTTATCTGGATAACGTTAAAGGTTTTGCAAAAGTATTTAATGGTGGTGAAGATGTATCATTCTCATATCTTGAAAATGATGTTCATGATATTAAAAAAGCAATTACAGGCGAAACATCAATAACACGTTCTGGGGTTACTGAAAATGAATTATTACAACCAAATCTAAATCAACAGATATATAGTCGTTCTTATAATTTAAAACCATCTCAGCCAAATTTGACTGTAAATGAAATTATGTTAGCTGGTTTGGGTGGTCTTACAAAACAAATGTTTGAAACTGGAAGTGCCGAAGCCGTTCCACAAGTAATGACAGCAGTTATAGGAACACCAATGCTCGGTAATGTTATTAACAATACAGCAAGTGGTGGTTTTGGCGGTCTTGTTAGCAGTTCTATTTCAAATGCAATTCTTGGTCCATCCGTTTCAAAACAGACATCTGGTGGTTTTGGCGGTCTTGTTGGTAGTTCTATTTCAAATGCAATTCTTGGTCCATCCGTTTCAAAACAGACATCTGGTAGTAATATATCTGGTAAAATCAGTAAAAATATTATTAAAGGTGCATTTAAGAATATAAATAATATTATATCGGATAAAATAACATTCTTTGATACAAAAGGTGGTACCACAAGTGGTTCATCTATTGGTAGCCTTGTAAGCGGTCTTGTTAAAGGCGGTAGCTTTACAAAATTACTGACTGGCTCTGGTGTTGTTGCAGATAGCGTACTTGGTATGGAAGGTTGGGCTGGTGCAAATAGTGTTGTAAAATCAACTGTCGGATTAACATCGACATTATTTGGTAAAAAAGCTGGAGCAAGTATTGCCAAGAAACTTGTTGGAACAAAATTAGGTGCTGCACTTCCTGTAATCGGTACTGTTGCTGCTGTATTATCCCAGAAAGGCTGGTTTGGTGGTGCAAAGGATAGAACCGCTGAAGGTCGTGCCAGAGGTGCTGAATTTAATGCACTTAGAGATTCACTTGTAGCAAATCGTAACACAATGGCTAGAAACTACTACATGGCTAATGATGATACTCTTGAAGCTATGCGTAATTATGAGTTTGGAACAGTCGCAATGTGGACTAGTAAACGTGGTTCAAGCTGGAAAGGTACTAAACGTAGAATAATGAACACGGATGCTACTGCATTTACAAATTCAATGCAGGGTTATTGGGATTTATTACAGAAAGCTACAGAAGAAGCTAATAATAATCAGAGAAAACTTGATAAACTTGCAAATATAAATAATCTTGAAGCTTTAAGACAGACAGGTGCAAAGGAATCCACACGTCTTGCAAGTATTGCAGACGATTTAGCCAAGTATGAAGCCGCTGTAAGCAGATATGCAGGTCATGACACTGGATTTACACAGACATTATTCGATGGTCAGACTTATACAATGACACAGTTGAATGATAAAGTTCAGGATTTGATAAAAGAACTTGGTGATTCAAAGAACACAATTGCTCAGAATACCGAAGCAATTAGACAGGAAAAGCTTGCAACAGCAGATGCTAAACTTGATTATGAAACTGCTCTATATGGTAAATATAATCCTTTGATTTCACAGCAGAATGAAATCCAGAAGTTGAAAAACGAATGGAACTCTGTTATGAACGATGATGGTACAATTGGATATAAAGAAGGAACAAAAGAATGGTATCAGTGGAGTACCAAAATGTTACAGGCTACTGATAATCTTGAAGAAGCTACAAAACAGCTTGAAGAATCTGCAAAACAGTTCAAGTATGATGTGGCTAACAACTGGGTAAGCACTTTGACACAGATTAGAAGAAGTGATGGAACATATAGTGCAAGTCAGGTCAAGAATATTGCAAATGCTTATAGAAAAAAAGTTGCTGTAGATTCTGTTGGTAATAGTCTTGAAAGTATGATGGCTGGTCTTAATCCAACTGAAATGAGTTATACCGAAGATATTTATGGAACAAAAGATGTATATGGTCAAAAAAGTGTAAGTGCTTGGGATAAAGCTTCACCATATTTAAAATCCGCATTGTATGCAAAATCAAAACTAAATACTGTAATTTCACCACTAGTATTACGTCGTTTGACAACGGACGAATGGGCTAAATATGGTCATTATTTAACGTCATATAATGGTTCTAATTCTCGTGATATTGCTCAAAAAATGATTAATAATATGCAAAATCAGATAGTTGGGTATCAGCAGGTTAAAATTGGAACTGAAAAATATAAAATCGGAGAACGTACATATACTGGTACATCTCCTATAAAAGAAGGTGCTATAACAGAACTTTATAATACACTTAAAAACTATAATAAGAATGTGAAAAATGAAGCTGATAAAATTGATATAAGTAAATACATTGATACAAAAAAAGAGACAACTACAACATTATATGATTTATCAACAGGTAAATTCAATGAAGCAAACTTTAATAACGATATACAGAAGTCATTAAAGACAACAGAAGGCAAGAACGCTCTTATGAGTCTTGGTATAACAGCAGATACATCATTTAAAGAATTGAGTGATAAATATAATACCGCATTGAAAGCAAATCCAACTACACAAATTAGTGGATATTATACAAAGCAACAGTATCAAAATTTATTAAAAAAAGAAGGGGCTAATTTGCGTGCAAGTGGTGGCTATTACAATGGTAAATATTATGTTTATGGTACAATTGCAGATACAGCTACAAAAAAGAAAAATATAAATACCGCAAATGAAAATTATTTAAACGCAATTCAAGCCGCTGGTTACAGTAAAAATTCTGGTGTATTAACACAAAAAGATGGAATGTATCTGTTTAATGCAGGTGGAGATGTTGGTAATTATCAGTTGTTTAAATTTACAAAAGACCAAGCAAATCAGTTTACACAGATAATGTTCGGGAAAACAATAGACTCATATATGGAATATGCGAAAAAGACCGTAACAGTCGATAATATGTCATTGAAAAATGGAATCAAGTTATCCGATTTGTTTAAACTTGTAGATGCTGGTGTAATGAAATATTCTGAACTTCTTGGAAAAGAACTTGAACATCAGATTGCAATGGCTAACTTTGAAAATGTTGTCGGCGACATAAAACAGAATATAACAAATGTTATGTCACATACTACAACAAGTGCTATGGACACAATCAAGGCTAATCTTGAATCAATAAAGATTGTAAACAAGAATAGTAAAGACTTCTTAGATACTGGTGACTATACAGGTTATGATGATTTTATGGACAAGGTAATTCTACCACTTGTTCAGAATATCGGCGGTGAAATTCAGAATATAGCAGGTGTATATGAACAGGCTTTCACTTCTGGATTAATGAACAAGAAGGATGCTACTGGTGCTATGGCACATATGAATGACTTCATGCAGAAACTTGAAGATGCACAGTACGCATATATAGTTGCTCTTGAATCTGGTAACAGTAAGGATATAAAAGCCGCTGAAACCGAACTTAACAAACTTCTTAATGCAAATTCAAGCTATTTCAAGAATTTGAAGAACGATTACACTACAATCACAAAACTTTTATATTCTGGAAATACAAGAACCTCAATTCTTAACAGTCTTTCCAATGAAAGTGATTATACAACTGCAAATGCCGCATTGAAAGCTTTCAACGCAAAACTCGGAAAGAACGCAATGAAGGATTTGATAGGTCTCAACGGTAACTTCTCAAATGCCACAATCGCCGCAATGACTGGTAATGACAATATAAAGAACGCAACAGATAATTATGAAATGGGCTTCTACTATCAGGAACAGTTGTTGCTAACAAGGATTGCAAATGCAACCAAGTATTCAGAAGAATGGTACAATGCAGAACTTGAATACTTCAATCTTCTTGAAGAATATGAAAAATACAAGACTTCAAAAGCAGAACGCAGAACTAATGCAATCGGAAATATTCTAAACAATATATCAAATGATAACGATTACAGTATTGCAAATACTACAATGCAGGAGTTCAACAAAGCTCTTGGTAAGGATGCTGTCAACAAGTTCATCGGATTAAACGGTGAGTTCTCTGCAAAAACAATCGCTGCAATGACTGGTGATAAGAGCATTGGAACATCAAGTGACCCAGCACAGATGTATTATGAATATCAGAAGAACGAACTTATCAAGACAATCAAGAAGTCAAAAGAAGGTTCAGAAGAATGGTATCAAGCTGAAACCGAATTATGGAACCTTATGTCTGATAATGCAAGATACCTCAAGAATAAGGCTGAAAGCTTACCAGACACAATAGATAAAGTTCTCGGTTCAATGTCTGGCTATGATGACTATACAATAGCAAATTCTGCTCTTACTGAATTTAACAAGGCTCTTGGTAAGGATGCTCTCAACAAGCTTGTTGGTGGTAAGAAAGGTCTCAAGGAATTTACAGATGCCAATATTGCTCAATGGTTCGGTGTAAGCGGTGAAGACCCATATGAAACATACTACGAATACCAGAAGAAGACCATTATGGACAGAATCAAGAATGAAAAGGAAGGTTCTGAAGAATGGTATGAAGCAGAACTGGATTTGTGGAACCTCATGATGGAAAATGCCAAGTATCTGAAAGAAAAAGCAGAAAAGACAACCGAAACAATCGAACAGATGCTTGGTAGAATCGAAGAAACAGCCAAGATGAGAGTTGCAGAAGAAGCCAAATCCCAGAAGGGTGATATAATCTTCTTCGACTTGGGTGCAAGTCGTGATGGAACTAAGTTCATCAACAGTATGCTCAAGGCTATCAAGTCCAATGACCCAGAAGCCCAGAAGCTTGTTGAAGAATTTAGAAAGAAGAAGATTGGTGCATAACCAAGATAAAATGAAACTCCACGATGAAAGTCGTGGAGTTCTATTTAAAAGATGTTTGCAATAATCGGTCGAATGTTATAGAATTATAGACGGGAGATTAAAAATGAAAGCACTGTACGACTTTTATCCTAAATTCGGAGATACTACATCAGCCACTTTCATATACAGTGGTAGTTCTCCTACGCACTTTACGAAAGATAATCTTTTTTACAAGGAACCAGCAAGATGTTTCAAGACATCTGGTACTTCTTCTTTCAGTATAACTTTGGATTTAAAGACTATAAAAGAAATTGATACAGTGTTTATAAACCGCATTAATTTTCCTAACTATACATTACAGTACAGTACAGACAATTCGACTTGGAAAGCTCTTGGTAGTATAAACGGATTAAAGATAGACGAACTTGGCGATGAAGAGAATTATATGCACAATATACACGTATTGGCAGTTCCACAGATGATGAGATATATAAAGCTGACCGTACCAGCAAATATAGCACTATTTGAATCCAGTTATTATAAGATTGGTAATTTTGTAGCTGGTAAAAGCGTGGATATAATAGACCCCAAGAACGGTTTTCAGGTTCAGTATATACCTACAATGAATGTTAATACATTCAAATCTGGTTATATTGAAAGAGAAAGACTAGGAAGAACAAGAAGAAATTTCAGCGGAGATTTCGACAAGCTGAATACAGAAACTCTTGCAAAATTCAGACTTACATACAGACCTTTCATAATATATTTTACACATACAGGAAAGAGTACAGACTGTTATCTTGTAATGAATACTACTGAAATGACACAGAGTTTTGACTTTGCCAAAGTCAAGAGTATGAATTTCACAATGGAGGAATTGGTTTAAGATGGCTAGTAAAAGTATTATAGTTTACAGGGGTGACGATACCGATTCCTTCGGTAGCACCTTTGTCAGAATAGATTTGGAACCTGCACAGAAAGCTATTTATAATGTAAACAAGCTTGAAGTATCTGTTGCAAACATAGTCAAGACGTATATAAATCCTACGTTTCCACTTGATGTTTCTCTGACAGCAGAAGAAACTACCAATGTTGAAGAATGTAAAATGTACCCTGTTTATGTAACTCTTTATGATGACAATGATAAAATTAAGACATTCAAGAGTGATATAAACGTATTATTTAAAGACAGGAGTTGATATTATGGACGTACAGAATGACAATATCATAACGATTACTCCTAGAATATTATTGAATCCACCAATATTACAGGATATTGAAGTTACTGAAAACGGCGAATATACTGCTGACGGAAGTGCAGATGCTATTGGTAAAGTCACTGTAAAAGTAGAACCACAGCCAGTTCTTGAAGAACTTTCAGTAACAGAAAATGGTGAATATGAACCATCTGAAGAAGTAAACGGTTTTTCAAAGGTGACTGTTAATGTTCCTACATACGATGAACCTCTTTTTATAGAAATTGTTAAACCACAATTTGACGCTGTTGTTGATTTGCCAGTTGAATTTGAATGGAACTGTACCAATATCAAAGATGGCGAAATCATACACTACTGTCTGTTTGTAGATGATGAACTTGTTTACAACGGTATTCTCAATCAGTTTGTAATGAATACAATGCGAACTGATGGCAGAACACACAACTGTCATGTAATTGCAAAAAGTGATACAAGAAGCGGTTTTACAAACAAGACGGAATTTGTATTACCAGCTAGTTATATTTATGGTTTTGATATAGATGAAACAAATGATTCTCCAGACGGTGCTGTTACATATACAGACGACTGTGAATCATTCACACCTGCAAGTCTTGGTGAAAACGGCGTTTTCAACTATGGTAGCTGGGAAACATTCGTTGAAAGCTTATGCAGACCTGTAATGCTTAAATCCGATGGAACTGTTGATTACGAACTTAATCATAGTAATCAGATGTATAAAATTGATGGAACTATTGCAGATGATGTCAATAATCCAGATTATGACGGAAATGTAATGGTAGAGTTCAATAAAATATATATGAAACTATGGAAAGATGGAACAACTGTTAAATGCAGATTCTCTGATATACAGGTAAATTCTGATTACAAGGCTCTTGCTTTTACAAATGAAAGCGGTGACGAACAGGAATATATGTATCTGTCATCATTCCCATGCTGTAAGAATGGTACCAAGTTCAAGTCATATGTAAAGAACACTCCTACAGATAATGAAGCTTTGACAGATACGTTTGAAAACGTATATACATATGTCAGAAATAATGGTAACGGCTATACTTCAATGAGTATATCAGTTGCAAATCTTTTGCAGATGTTGATGGTTCTTATAACCAAGAGCAGAAACACAAGAGAAAGCTACGGCTACTCCAAATATAACGCATATCAGTACGGTTATACACCGGGCTATTTCGTTGATAAACCTTGTTTCTATGGTTTCAAGGATTCCGATTCTCTTGGTTTCAAGGCTTTCTATCTTGAAAACATATATGGTTTTATGCCTATATTCATAGAAGGTGGCATAGTAGAGGACAATAACCTTTACTACAGGGCTACACCGCCATATTCTATGACAAAAGACACAAGCTACAGAATCATAACAAGATTCAATACGACAACAAAATCATCTACACTCATGACATTACGTGTTGAGGACAATGTTGCATTTCCAGAAGATGATTTGACTTCTGGTACAAATGTTGATAAGGGTTATGCTTCTTCCATATACATTTCAAGTTCAAATGCCAAGATGTATATACGCAGTAACAAGGCTAATGAATGGAATGTTCCACAGAACGGTATGTTCAATATGTATGTGAATACAATCGGTGCCAATGTAAACGGCAGATTACTATATATCAGACCTACAGAATAACAGGAAATAACGAAAATGTTAAGAATAAAGTTTACGTATTTTGATTTGCTTAATCCTAACAATCCGTTGAACGGAGATTATTATTTCGCATCCGAAGCTTTGGATTATAACAATATATATTGGGAACCAAGAATTATAGACCCGTTTGATATTGAACGCTTCTTTGATGTACAGTCAGATACGACAAACAGAATACGTACAGCCCAGATAAGTCTTGATAACAGTGATGGTTTTCTGAACCAGTTCATGACAAAGACAACAACATTTCTTAACAATTTCATGACACTTTACTATGATAATGGTAACGGTGTCACAAAGACATTCACAGGTAGAGTGCAGTCAATAGACAGTGTAAGTTCAAGTGTAAGACTTACATTAAGAGAATTTGGCTATGAATATCTTGAAAATACATTTCCAGATGCTCAGATTGCATACGATTACTATTCAGACAGCGGTATAAACGACAGTTGGAACTGTATTCCAATACATTTCGGAACTGTAAAAAGGATTCCGTTGTCTTGGGTAAACAGTTTCTATTCTGAATTTATAATCGGTTCAGGACCAATTCTTGCTGTAGACAAGGTTTATATAGACGATGAGGTTGCATACGATGCAACACAGCCGAATAAAAGATATAAACCAACTGATGATTCAAAGGAAATTTATATAAGAATTTTCAGAGGCAGAGGTTGGGATGCTGATGGAAAACGTGAAACTGTCGTTGACACATACAGACCAGAAACACTAGACCCCACACGAGAAACAGTCAGTGGTAACAATGTAACCCATATATCACAGTGGGGTGGTTTTGCTTATATTCAGCTATTCAGTATAGATGACAACGGTTATGAAATTCCAGCATATCCATATAATACTGATGGTGCACTAGGACAGGTATATGTTGATATTCGTGGTATTACAAGAATAACAAAATCTGGAAATACATATACATATACTAACACAATGGTTCGTAATCCTGCTGAAATAATCAAACTGATGTTCTGTCAGCCAGAACTTGTATCGGAAGGACCATGTGCTATAGGTTGGGGTTATAAAGATTCTGATGTGAATTTTTCTCAGGCTATAACAGATTGTAATAATTTAGGATTTGTAGTTGATGGTTCCTTTGACACAAGCGGTCAGTTCGTTGAATCACTGAAAGTCATATTACAGTGCTGTCGTGGCTATATTGTCGAAGAAGGTGAAAAGATAACACTCAAGATAGACAAGCTGAAAGACGTTAATACACCGTCAGCAGAATTTGACGAAGAAGGAATAACAGGTTTCGACTGTAATCTTGAAGAATGGAACGAACCAGACCTAGATTCACAGACAAACAGAATACGACTTAACTATGACTGGTCACAGGAGTTTAAGCGTTATAACAAGAAGCCAGACGTAAACCACGAATCTCCAGATTATAAAGATGACAACGATTATGATGAATGGTTAATCGATGCCGAACATAACAAAAAAGTGCAGAAGTGGAATACAGAAGAACTTGAATTAAAGATGATTTCTGATACCACTACAGCACACAAGCTTGCTATATACTATCTTAGAAAGAAATGTCTACAGCATATACAGGGTACATTATCCTGTGCGAACAGTGCCGCAATGAATCTCGATGCTGGTGATTTAATCGGCGTTAAGAGCAAACAGTTCAACTGGTATAAAGATGACAGTGGTGGAACAGACCCGAATAAGGGTAAGGTATTTCAGATAACATCAATTAAAAAAGGTGATGAACTGACAGACATAGATTTTGTCGAATATGACCCTGCTGTTTTCATAGCAGATGCAAGAACTTTTAACCTGAAGGAAAGACCAGACAAGATAGCCAATCTTATAAAGCCAGCGACTCCTAAAAGTCTTACACTGACTGCAACAAGCAAGGAATATGCGGGTACAACGATATGTGAAATCAATGGTAATGTCGTATATGCAAGTAACAGTAACAAACTCTTTGCAACCGTAAGATATTTCGATTACGGAACATCTACACCTGCAAATGATTATACACCACCAGCAGATGCAAACTGGATTACATATGGAAATGTAGACAGCAATAAATTCACAATATCTGGATTAACACCCGGACACTGGTATTTCATACAGGTATATACTGTCAACGCAAATGGTTCATCTGAACCTATCGTAAACAAGGTAAAATCTCTTGGAGATATTATACCGCCCGGTATTCCTACCGTCAGTCATACATTCACAAGTGGTAGAAGTATTGGAGTCAAGATAGAACTTCTTAATCCACCAACGGATTTCAGAGGTTTCATGCTTTTCAAAGACGGAACATATCTGACTTCCATAACTACAAATATACATCAGAACAAAGCTACCTGTGAATATACAGACGTATGCGAAAAGTACAAAACCACATATCACTATAAAGCGACAAGTTATGACAAGTGGAACAACATATCACAGTATTCGACAGAAATTGATATTGCTACACCAGAGGATATAGACCTTGATGATATTACTGGCACAATCGAAATTCTTCAAGATGATATTGAAGATACAAATACAAGAATCGATGAATATGTATCTGATGATGTTCTGTCTGTAGGTGAAAAGTCAAGACTTGCAGAAGATTGGCTTGCAATACGTGACAGTCGTTATAATAAAGTAAAGACCGAAGCTGAAAACCATTATTTCCAAGCTGATTTTTCGGTATATCATCAGGATTATCTCGATTTTGTAGAAGCTTATGAAGCATTAGAAGCATATGTTGATGGAAATGGTTCGCCTATAAATCTTACACCAACACCACCTGCTGTTTTGGAAGAAAGCAGAATAGAAGGTGTAGGTTCTACAATAAAGAAGAAGTTTTCTGATTACTATGACTTGGAAATAAAAGTATTGTCTGATATAGATAAGGATAATAAGAACAGGGCGAGTACTATTTATGCAGAATGTCATACCGAAGCCAATGTAGCTTCAAAATGGGTTATTCTACCAGATGTAGTCATTTTTACAGGTCTTAGATTATGTGTCAAATTCTTCAATGGTAATACAAGTCCGGGCGTAATAACACTGAACATAAAACGTAATGTTTCAGATGAATCTGGTCTTATTACTGGCGGTAAACTGTATCATAATTCTGGTTTTGCAATTCCTGTAATCACGTTTGAAGCTGGAACGACAATAACTCTTGTATTAACAGAAAAAACAGAAACTATAAATGAAGTTGATACAACTGTACAGGCTTGGGAATTTTCAGATTCTTCAATACTAGGGCTTGGCGAACAGGAACTTAGTCTTGGAAATAAAACATTCAGTCTTGGAATGGTCAATGGTAACAGAATTATAGCTGAAACTGTCGATACACAACAGTTGAACGCACAAGCCGTAACTAGTGAAAAGATAACTTCCGAACAGATTATAGGTAAGGATTTTGGTACAGCGGAAAATGTCGGTGAAATAGATGATGAAACACATGAACATATTTCTGGCGTAAGGTTCAATGCAAATGGTATCAAGGCATATAATGCAAGTGGTGAAACAGTTTCAATCGGAATAAACGGAGATATTACAGCTATAAGCGGTTTTATCGGCGGTTGGAAGATAAACAGTACAAGCATTTCTTCAACTCCAACAAGTTCATCTATGCCTAGTATTGTTCTTAATGCAAACGGAATGATATACAGCAGTAACTATGTAAACGGTGTAGAGGGCTGGAGAATCGATTCAATAGGTAATGCCGAATTTAACTCTGCTACAATCAGGGGTAAGATACAGTCTGCAATATTCCAGTACGACCGTATATCTGCTGTTGGCGGTCAGATTATGGTAAGACGTGCAAGTATAATTGTAGCTGACAGCACACATGTAAATACAAGTACAAATATATTCATAAAAGACCCAGATGAATTTGAAGTCGGTGACTGTTTCTATATCAAAGAAGATATTGACAATATGTTCTATGGTATAATCACAGCTATAGATAACGATACAGAATCAGCAACATATGGTCGTGTAACATACTATATACCACAGGATGCTGGTACATTCTTCGAGCCAGAAAACGGTCAGAGTGTAATAAACTATGGTAATCCTATGTCTGGCGGTCTGCTACTTAACGGTGAAGGCTGTTATATAGACATATTCAAGAATTATACCGTTCCATTGGAAAGAGATTACAACATATATGACCCGATACTCAATATAAACGCTTGGGATAGCACTACTGCAAGCATAGCTGAAGAAGATGGTGTTATAGATATAAGCGGTGAAAATAATCACGGTCAGGCGTTTGGTGGTGTAACCGTAGTTAAAGATAAAGTTGACGGTCGAATATTTAATTTTGATGGTGTTGATGATTATTTGGAAATAACAAACCCACCATCATCTTTATTAAAAAATACTGATGGTATAACAATAAGTATAAATGTAAAGTTAGAAGAAGTTCCGTCAGCAACAGCATGTATTATTGCTGGAACAGTTGGAAGTTCATATATGTTTGGTTTACAGACAAATGGTGGAAGACTAGTTTGTTCAATAGCAAGAACAAGCTCATCATCAGAAACAGCGAAAAGAATAGATTCTGCTCAAATATTACCATTACATCAGTTGACAAATCTTACAGCAGTCTATAATTATTCCATTGGCAAAATGTATTTATATGTAAATGGTACACTTACAGACAAGGCTGATTGTTTTACAACATCACTATCTATAGATTTAGATGCACTTACAATTGGTGGTAAAATTGAGAATACAACATTATCACAGCAATTAAAAGGACAGATTTCATTTGTACGTATATTCAACAAACCATTAACTACAGAAGAAGTTCAGGTAATCTACAAGCAGTCACTAGTAACACCATACATAAACTCCAATATGTATGAACCTATTCTGAATCTCGATGCTGACTACAGTACAACTGCAAGTATCGCTGAAGAAAATGGCGTTATAGATGTCAGTGGAAATCAGAACAACGGACAGGCTTTTGGTGGTGTGGTCGTAAACAACGGTGTATATGAATTTGATGGAACTGATGATAGAATATTTATTTCAAGTAATTTTGGAATGACTGATACTAAATATATATCAATGTCATTTAAAATCAAATGTGATAATATATCTGATGGTTCTACACATGTTATATCTAGGATTTCAGCAACATCATCTGGTTCAGATGCTTCTGTTTTACAATTTTTTATTTCTTCAAATGGTAAATTTTATATTAATGCTAACAAAAATGAATTTCAATTAAATTTATTTGAACCACAAATCAATGTAGATTATTATATAACAATTGTTGTTGATAATACAGAAGTATCTTTTTATGTAGATGGTATTAAAATACAAGGGCATACAATAACATATAATGCACTAATTCCAGAATGTTTGTCAATTGGGGTAAGGGCAAAAACGACAAGTGCATTTAGTTATCCTTTTGATGGACAAATATCAGACATCAAAGTATTTGACCATGCCCTAACAGCAGAAGAAGTCTACAATGTATATCAGCAGTCATTGAATCCAGAAGCATTTGAAAATCCAGAAAAACTTATATCATATGATGAAATCAACGTACATCACTTCTCTGGTGACGCAATACAGCTTGACCATCTTGTAAGACTCGGTAATCTCAATGGTATCGCCGATATTACAGATGATAGATACGGTATATTCTTGGGTGATGAACGTTCATACCTTAAATACGATTCTGTAGACGGTCTGAAGTTAATCAACTCAAACTTCGCATTAGACGGTTCTATCCTGTCAGATAACTTCCTGTGGATTGATGGTAATGGTAATCTTCACGATGACATCAATATGGAAATTGCTTCTGATGTCGATAAAGGGATTACAAACGGTCAGAGATATACAGAAGAAGGTTCCATGATTAATATGACCACTGGTGCGATTGTAACTCCTACATTCAGAGTTATGGCATCCATAAACGGTAATCCTGCCGAAACACATATGACTGGAAATGTAGGATTAGATGGAAACTTGAATACAACAGGTATCGGAACATTCGGTTCATCAAATGTTACTGATGAAACCCAGAAAGTTGAAATTGGAACAAGTAAAAGTTATAGTCGGGGTATCAGAATATATTCTGACAATAATGGTTATTCTGGTATAATGATGTGTGCAGCGGATTTAACATCAAATGAGGGTACAAGTACTAACTCATGGTATATAGTAAACGAGAACGGTGCATTTAGGTTATGTAAGAATAGAACAGCTAAATTACAATGTGACGCAAATGGTAACTGGACAATGGATGGTCGTCTTACCAACAGTTCTGGCTTTGTTGGTATTCTTAATAATCTTCCATCAAAATGTATTTTCAGAATCAATGTAACTGGTATGACTGCGACAAGTGCCGCTGTTGGAACAATCGTTCCAAATACAGGAATTGGTGGTCTTGAATTTAAAGTTGCAGGGGCGGCGGCTAATCTTAATTCTTGGACTAATGGCGGCGACTCTGGCGGCGGAGGAACAGGACAACATTTTCTGGTTCCTTCTGGAGGAACAATAAGAGCAGATAGTAGCGGAATAACAATTGGAACTGCTTTTACATTTTGTGCAGAAGTAGATACAAACCTTTGGAGCAATACTCCTTGTTGTTTCGATATGCAGAACGGGACAGACGATAAAAACAGAGTTTTTATAGGCTTCAATACCGACAGGACTATAAACCTTGCAATCTATGGGTCTAACGGAACAGCTACAACATTCAAATCTTCATTAACCGCTGTTAATAATAGTTCAACAAGATTTGGTGTCAGTGTTAATGGTAATACAGTTATTTTTGTG
>JAEEGL015637368.1_pt1 | contig 99128 bp, 108 predicted proteins | sample 9134231 | NCBI WGS metagenome assembly JAEEGL01 (sample SAMN16246548, study PRJNA631951) | gut metagenome | biome: gut microbiome; feature: rumen; material: fiber-attached | host: Bos | place: Iran: Karaj | collected 2018-10 | reverse complement strand
TTACAGATATTTTTAACTTTCATTTTTTATCTTTATACGCATAGGCAAAATTAATCGGCGGCGAAGTAACAGAAATATACTCAAAAACATTCTGACTCTGATTTTTAAGACCGTGAATATCACCATCAGCAAATCGAACCACATCACCTTCTTCAAAGTCTGCCTCTTCGTCATCGGCAAGCAGAAGAGTACCTTTCCCCTTTACTGCAATCCATATCTGTTCAGAAGTATCGTGCTTATGTCGCGGCTGTTCACTCCCAGCCTGAACAGTAACCTTAGTTATTGTCACTCTTTCAGACTTGCTGTTTTCTGGATTTAAAAGTTGCGCAGAGTCTACTCCAGGATTACTTAAAATCTTAATCTGATTTCTTTTAATTAATTCCATATTTTTATTCTCCCTGCGGAACTTCATCATTTAAGCTTTTATTTCTATAATTTAAATTTGTTCTTAAAGTATAACCCTGTTTTTCCCAGAAAGCATTTGCAGCTTCGTTATCTTTAAATACAAGACCAAAGATCTTGTTAATTCCTTCTGCACGCAAAGCATCTTCTGCTTTTTTAACAAGAAGACTTGCAATTCCTTCGCGCCTGTAAGATGGATGAACGCACATATGATGAATAAGCGCACGGCGTCCGTCATGTCCTGTAAGAATTACGCCTGCAAGTTCCGGGCCGTTACCTGTTCCGTCTTTAACTTCTGCAAGAAAACAGGTAGTCGGATTTCTATTTAAATACTTTGCAATTCCATCGCGGCTGTCATCAACAGGATTTAAAGCCCTTTTACTCTGTTCTGTACTGCACCAGAGTTCATAGATTGCGTCATAATCTTCGATTGTCACAAGCCTGGTTGTAATATTCATTTTTACCTCCGCAAAAATTTATTGGATTAATAATATATATTTTATCACGCTTTGAGGCAAAAAAGAATAAAGTTGTAGTTTAGATGGGAAAAATTACTTCCCGTTCAGCATAAGATAAATATAAATCTTTCCGTCATCGATACAGCATGTACCTACCATTGGCGGGTAATTATATTTGTTTTCCATATCATTTTTAAAATCGCATTTTTTTACACAGTTAAGATTGCTGTCATAAATACAAACTGTTCCTGTTTTACAATTCTTATCATTCCATATAACTGTCGAAGCATACCATGCACCGTTATAATAAAACGGATTTATAAAATCACCTTTTAACTTTTCTGTAACATCAACTGCTTTCTTTTTATCGTAGGCTAAGACAGTTTTTTCTGTTGAATGCCAGTAACTATCTGCACAGATGACATATTTAAATCCAGAAATCTTCCAGTAATAATATCCACGCGGAATCGGAATAAAATCCGAAAGTCTTGTGTACTTTCCGTCTTTTACTCTGTAAAAACAGATTTTATTTTTTTCGTCTCCTTCTTCTGTATATTTTACAGTGCAGTAAATAATATCATCTCTTATAAAACCTGCATCACAATAATCCTGCGGATAAATATAAGGATCATAAGGGAACATATCATATGTTGTTTCTGTCATATCAGAAAAATCTAAAATCGTAAAACAGTTTTCGTCATTTTTTTTATACAAAAGTTTTGAACCGTCAGGGCTCATGGAAAAGTTTGAATAAGGTGAACGATAAAAAACATCAACCTCCTTTAAAACCTTTCCGTTTACACAGTCAAAAACCCTCAGATAACCATAGTCAACATCATCATTCCACAAGGTGGCAAGGATTTTATATTTTTCTGAATAAAAATATTCGTTTAAATAAAACCGTTCAGTCTTATTATTTTTATCTATAAAAACTCCCTGTCTCTTATTAATCTTTGTAAAACCAGGGTTCGGTATTTTTAGAGTATTTCCACCGATTGTAAATACATCGTACACCTCTTTATAATTACCCGAATTACATACGACATCAAGCTTTGAAATATCTGCCTGAGAAAAAACCGGTGTTAAAGCCAGAAGCAGTAAAATAAAAGAAAATCGAAGTTTCATAATTCCTCCGGAAATTTAAGAAAACTCTTACCGAAAACTTATAATATCATAATAGCACGCTGAATAAAATAATGCTATTATATTCGTATGAAAAGAAAACTTTTTATTTTTTTTATCGTTACATTATTCTCACAAAATATTTTCTGTGGCGTTCCAAAACAGTTTATAAGCGAGAACTCATTTGAAGTTTTTGTTGAAAAATCAAAAAAAGTTAAGGAAGGCTATTTAATTACAGGCTCTGTATCATTTGCAGGAGTTTCTTCTCCGGTAAAAATCAATACTCCTTTAGTGTACGATAAAAATAAATACATCCATATAGATGATTCTGATGTGGAATTTGACATGTCAATCGAAAATATAAATGTGCATGTAAAAGGCCTTACTACAGATAAACAGTATCCTAAACATGTAACAGTTCATGAAGTTTACTTTACAAGCAGCTATGGAAAAATCCTTTTTAAGGACATGCGTATTTTAAACAAGCCATCCTCAGACTATGACAGTGCAGTCTTTGACTATGGCAAAAATGCAGTTCTCGATGCCGACATGGCTTTTCTTGAAAGTCAGAACAGCAAAAACCCTGATTATAAAATATTTAATGCAAAATTTTACACCGATAACGCTGACAGCTACAGACCGTTTAAAAAAGTGACATTCAGAGTGGCGGATAAAAAACTAAATTTCGCAGGTGTTAAAGTTGATTCGCTTACAGAATCGATCTGGTCCATTACAAAAGACGGCGAAGAAAGGGAATCATTTAACGACACTTATGACACAACTTACAGATCAAAAGTTCCTTTAAAAATAGGTCAGACAGAATTTACTTTTTATTTTGCTTCAAAATGGGCTAAAAATAACGATGGTAAAAATTATAAATCCGTTAAATGTGATGTAAAACTTCCTGTTGCAGGCGGAATGAAGATAGAAGATCTGAGACTTGAGCTTTACGAAGACGGAACATCAAAAATATCAGTTTCGTCACGACATACATTCAGCTTTGCAGAATATAATGACAACATTTCACAACTTTTTCTTAAGAATATAAGCTTTGATAAAACCGGTTTTAATCTTACAATGGACATGTCGTTTAAAGTTGATCAATCTAAAACCGACAGAATCAGATTAACAGTAAAAGATTTTAAAATGGATTATGATGCAAATGTTTTAAACGAGTCATACACATTCCAATACAGGCCTGCATCCGGTTGGAAATTAAATGATATGTCATACGCAATGCAGAGCAAACAGAATCCGACTGTAAAATATGAAAACGGCGACTTTGTAATTGATTTACAGAAAGTACAGTATAACTACCAGAGTCTTCAAAGATCTTATACCACTGGAGAAGTTCCGGATTATTTCTTTGAAGGAATTAAATATTATATTCTTTCTGGTAAATACGATTTTTCAAATTCAAAGCTTGTAACACCATGTGAATCTTACAACGCAGGAATAAAATTTAATTTTACAGACGCTAAAATCAATGAGGATTATTCTGTAAAACTTTACGGCTATGGAGAAGTTTTTGGCGAAGAATGGCCTGAATCTTTAAAAGGAAAGAAAGTTAAAGTTGAACATTATCTTGATAATTGCAGTCTGTCGCCATATCCAGACTTTACTGCAGTAATCGAAGGAACAGACAAAAGCATTAAGAAAGGTGATTTAATTTCAAGAAACGACTCGAGCGCACACATCACTTCTGTAAAAAATAATTCGACAACCGTAAAGATTACGCGCAGACTTTATACAGTTAAATTTGATTCAAATGGAAACAACGCAGTAACTTTTATGCCGGAAGCTGTTAAAGGAATATATTTATATCACACCATAGAGCCACCTGCTTCTCCTGTTGCAAAGGGGTATAAATTTCTTGGCTGGTATTCTGATAAAGAATGTAAAAACCTCTGGCTTTTTAATGAGGCTCACGTTAAAGGTGATACAACTTTATATGCAAAATGGAAAGCAGTTACAAATGAAAACGGTTTCTGGACATTCTGTGACGAAGACGAATACGAATATTTCATCTGGTTTGATTCAGCTAAAAAACGAGGAGCAGTAGCAAAACAGCTTGACGACGGCCCTGTATGGTTTACATACACGATTAAAAACGGAAAAGGAAAAATCACGGCAGAAGATAAAAAGACTTATGATTTTACATTTGACGGAGCAAAAATCATATTTAATGGTTATGAATGCGTGCGGGCAGCAAAACTAAATCCGTATCCCGACAGCTCTTACAGCAGATACAGAACGCTGCCATACAAAACCAAGTTTGAAACTTCATACGGATTGATTGTCGTAAAATCAGATTACAGTGCAGAGCTTTATTCAAAAACTGACGATGCATCATACATACCGATTAGAGTTTTTCAAACTGCGTTGGATCAGTTTTATATTCTTGATGAAGACAATATGATTATCTGCACAGCATCACCTTTAGAAATTCCGCGTCCGGATTACGAGGACTACAGATAAAAAAATACAACTAAAAAACGCGAGTCATCGGGCACAAACCATGTATGTAATGAAATACAATTCACCAGATGAATTATTCTTCATCCCACTCTACATCGATACTGCGGTTTTCTTTTTCGCGGATACGGTTATAGACATAGCAGTCTTTTTTGTGAATCGTAATTCCACGCGCGCGAGAAACGTACCCGATGATTTCATCAGGGTAATGAGGATTACAGCATTTTGCAACAGTAATTACAAAGTTTGTCGTATTACCGATTTTAATTTTTCCGGAATGCACAGGTGTCGTTTTCTCTGCGCGCTTTTTACCGGATTTATGAACATGAGTTTCTTTTAAAGCCTCATCGTCTGCAGATTTTACAGAAGGTTTTTGAGTTGATTCAACTTGATTAGCAGAAAGCCATGCCTTGATTTTCTGCTTAGCCTTGTAAGTCGTTACATACGAAAGCTGGTTTTCTGTCGGATGCGCCTGCGGACTTGTGATGATTTCGATTATCTGAGTGTTCTTAAGCGGAACTGAAACAGGAATTATTTTTCCATCGGCTTTAGCACCGCAGATTGTTTCTCCGATTTTCGAATGAACTGCGTAAGCAAAATCGATTGCAGTTGAACCGACAGGAAGCTGCTTTACATCACCGTTTGGAGTAAAGACAACGATTTTATCCTTGAGAAGATTATTTTTAAACTCACTGTAAAGAGCATCGTCTGTCATGTGTTCATCAACAAGCTGTTGGAGTTGATTAAAAAGCGGAAGCGATTTTATATCGACAGAATCCTTTGTCATTCCCTTTTTGTAAAGCCAGTGACTTGCAACACCGTGTTCTGCAATATTGTGCATTGCATTTGTTCTTATCTGAATCTCAAGCGGTTTACCGTAAGCCATCACCGTTGTATGAAGCGACTGATATCCGTTTGCCTTTGGCATTGCAATATAATCTTTAAATCGACCTTCAAGCGGTTTCCATAAACTGTGAACGATTCCGAGTAAAGTATAACAATCTGCATTAGAATCACAGAGAATGCGCATTGCAAGAAGATCAAAAAGTTCATCTGCCTCTTTATTGCGTTTTCTCATCTTCTGATAAATCGAATAAAAATGCTTAGCACGACTTGAAACAGAAATTTTAATTCCTGCTTTCTCTGCAGCTTCGTTTATAGCATCAGTTGTTTTTTTTAGATATTCACTTCTCTCATCTTTTTTCGAAGCAACAATAGATTTAATCTGCTGATAAACATCAGGATTTAAATATTTTAAACTTAAATCTTCAAGTTCATTTTTAGTCTGTTTGATTCCAAGTCTGTCTGCAAGCGGAGCCCATATATCAAGAACTTCCTGCGCAATATTTTTCTGTGAAACATCATCAAAAATTTTTATATAGCGCATGCAGTCAAGACGTTCGGCAAGACTTACGATGATAATCCTTATATCATCCGAAATTGCAAAAAGCATTTTTCGAACAGCATCTGCCTGATTTAAAGTTTTTGTCGTAACATGAATCATAGAAATTTTATGAATCATTTTAATCAGCGCAAAAAGATTTTCACCGGTAACTTTTTTTATTTCTTCTTCAGAAAAATTATCAAAAATCGCATTATGCAAAAGAGCCGCAATTACACAGTCCGCATCAAGTCTGTATTCAGCAACAATAACTGCAACACGATACGGATGAAGATAATACGCACTGGAATCAGCGCGCTTAAGATTCCCCGTTTTTTCGATTAAAAAATCCCACGCCTTCTTAATGCGCGATTTATCTTCTTCTGAGTAATCTGTAAATGTATTGAAAAAATCTGATAAAAGTTTATCCGGATTTTCTGTCAGAACATTCTGCTCCATAAATTAAAGATACACAATTTCTATAAAAAAGAACAGAGTTTTTTTTAAATTCTCTCTGCGGAATTTACTCAAACGCCCCTCTGAGATTTTAAAAACGTCAATTCTAAGATAAGGAAGCGAAAACGCACGAAAAGAAGAATTAATATTCACCTTCCCAGTCGTCGCCAAATTCGTCTTCCATTTCATCAATGGCATCGGGATCCCCGGCTGCAGCATCGTCATAAAGGTCTTCGTAATAGTCGTCGTATTCATCGCCGTCATCATCGTAAAGTCCTTTACCCCAGCCCGCCTTTCCCGAGCCGGATTTTACCCCTTTCCCTCGTGACGAAGAAGCCGATGATCCCAGAATCAAATCAGAAAACAAACTCATAACTCACCTCCATGAAAACGCACCGTAAAGCTTTCGAAAATAAGCGCCGCATCAACAACAAAAACTTTATTTCTCCTATTTCTATTTTACGCTGAATTTACACAAAAACAAATTTTTTTTACAAATTTTATTTTTTTTAGTCTAAAAAATTCTAAAAAATCTGTATATATATGCAGGACCTGATGAAGGCCGAATAATCAAAATTTAAGGAGTTTATCCAATGAAAGAACTTAAAAAAGAAAGACATGTAAAAACCATAGAAGAACTTACATTCACAGACGACGGAATGTTCCAGGCTGTCCTTCATGAACCTGATGTGTGTGCAGAACTTGTAGAGCGCCTTCTTCATATCAAAGTCGGTAAAATCGAATATCCGGAACTTGAAAAACAGATTGCACCTTATTACACGACAAAAGGTGTCAGGCTCGATGTCTACCTTAAGGATGTCGATAAAATCATCGACATCGAAATACAGAACTACCCTGAAAGGGACATCGGCAACCGCACTCGTTATTACCAGTCAATGATAGACATGGACAGCCTCATGAAAAATGAAGATTATTCAGAATTAAAGGAAAGCTACATCCTCTTTATCTGCAAGCATGACCCGTTCAAAGATGAAGATAAAAAACCGTACGGACTTCCATGCTATATATTCAAAAGCATCTGTCTTCAAAAAAGCGAAGTAAATTTACATGACAATTCATTAAAAGTCATATATAATGCAAGTGCGTATGAAAAAGAAAAGGACGAAAAAATTAAAAACTTTCTTCGCTTCATACACACCAACAAACCTGGTAACGATGACTTTTCCAACAGGCTTTCTGAGCTTGTAGAAAAAACAAAAGAGAATGAAAAATTCAGGAGTACATTTTTAGCCATGAACCTGCACGACAGAGATTTGATATGGAACACAAGAAAAGAAGCTCTTGCAGAAGGCTCTCAGCAGAAAGCCGTCGAGACTGCCACAAATCTTCTTAAGTTAGACACACTTTCTGCAGAACAGATTTCAAACGCAGTCAATCTCCCCCTTGAACAGGTACTCGAACTTAAAAAACAAATAACCGTTAATGCATAATAAATACAAAAAAAGCCTGACTCCCAGTTAAGGAAATCAGGCCCCATCCTCTCCGATGTCTACCTGCGAGTGTCGAGTCCGCGCACTGTGTTTATGGCAGCGCACGGGTTGTTGATTCGCACGGTTTTCCGCTTTTTAAGGCGGATATTTCTTCACGCTGTGATACCCGCGTGCGGTTTACAATCGTTCAACAGGAACTTCTTTTGCATCACGGCCCATATAAGCCACAACCTTAGTTCCTTCTTTAATCATATCTGCAGGAATTACTGCTGCATCAATACGGTTTCCGTCAACTTCGATGTATTCAACACCTTTGCATACATGTGACGGATTTTTAACTTCGATATCAAAGTTAATGCCACGCCAGCGGCGGCTTACTTTAAATCCATCCCATTCGTGTGGAATACATGGATCAATGAGCATTCCTTCATACTGAGGACGAATACCAAGAATGTACTGAGTTGTACTGTAATAGTTCCATGTAGCAGCACCAGAAAGCCAAGAAACACGACAGTTACCGGCACGAGGGCTGTATGTTGAATAAGTTGTCTGTCCAACTACGTATGGTTCACTCTGACGGATTTCTGCTTTGTCATTATAAGAAGCAGGAAGAGCTGCCTTACAGTATTCATATGCGCGGTCTCCGTTGCCCATGAGTGTTTCTGCGATAACGCCCCATCCCTGAGTATGATTAAAGATTCCGGCATTTTCTTTTATTCCGGCATTAAATACAACACAGCTCATTGTGTCACGAGGTGCTTTTACAAACGAAGGAGCACAGAGCATAAGTCCGTAAGGAGTTGCAAGTTTTTCTTTTACAGTTTCAAGACACTGCTTTGCCTGTTCTGGAGTTGCAGCATTACTCAACACTGCCCAAACCTGTGTATTAAAGTAAACCTGTCCTTCTTCCATTGTTTTAGTTCCGTAAACCTGACCGCTTTCTGTAATTGCCCAGATAAACCATTTGCCGTCCCAGCATTTAGCCTGAATTGCTTTATCAAGTTTATCGCGTTCACCAAGTGCCCATTCACTTTCTGCTTTTTCACCAAGACGTGTAGAAATGTCTGCATAAGTTGTAAGACCAAGTCTTAACTGGAATGCAACAAACAAACTCTGTCCTTTGTATCCGAGTTTAAGACAGTCGTTCCAGTCAGCAAGAAGTCCACATGGGAGTCCGTCTGCACCCATTCTTTCAAGATTAAATAAAAGTGCCTGCTTTAAATGTCCGTAAACAGTTGCTTCACCTTCATCACCGTAAGGAACAACTTTCTTTAAGAAATCCCACTTACCTGTTTCTGCAATGAAAGCCGGAACAGAATTAAAGAACCACAAACAGTCATCAGATCTAAACTCACCTGCTTCAGGAGTTTTTTCGTGACCAGGGTTGTGATCTTTTTTAATAACAGGAATTGCACCACCGCACTTAACCTGACCAGAAAGCATTCTCACAAGACGCTCTTCTGCTTCTTCTGGAATTGCAGCTGCAACACCAAGAATATCCTGAACACTGTCACGATAACCGAGTCCGTCGCGTTCTCCGTTATAAATCAAAGAAGCTGCACGGCTCCATGCAAATGTAATGAGACAGTTGTAAAGTCCCCACACATTAATTGTATGATTGATGTCTTCATCAGGAGTCTGTGCAACAAAACTTCCAAGGCGCGCGTGCCATGTTTCTTTTAATTTTTTAAGTTCTTCATCTGCGCGCTTAAGGCTTCCGAATTCTTTTACAATCGGCTGACCTGTAACCCATGCATCTCCGATTCCAAACATAACAAGAATTTCTTTTGATTCACCAGGCTTTAAAGTAATTTCTGTTTCAAGAGAACCACAGATGTTGTCACCGTATGCGAGTGAGTTTGTACACTTTCCGTTTTTAACTGCATCAGGATGCTCGTAGTTTCCGTAAGTTCCGATGAATGCTTCGCGGCTTGTATCAAAACCAGTCAACGGAGATTCGCACAGTGCCATCCATGAATGCATTCCCTGTTCACCAAAATCTGCATCCGGGAACTGCTGGAAAAGATTATCATGAATTGCAAAGCGAAGCATGTTGTCACGCTGTTCACCTTTTGAAATGAAAATTGAATACTGCAGGTTTACCTGATCCTGTTCTGTGCTCCACTGGTTTGTAAGTTCACAGTAAGTGAATGCAGAAAGCTTTCTTTCTTTTGAGTCGTTGTTAGTAACCTTAAGTCTCCAGTATTCAAAGTTAGCCCCGAGCGGAACATAATAAAGCGACTCAGATTTTATTGCTGAATATTCAGAAGTGATTTTTGTATAAGCAGTACCGTGGCGGCATTCGCTCTTGTACTGATCTAAAGGCTTTCCTACCGGCTGCCATGAAGCAGACCAGAAGTCACCGGAGTCACGGTCGCGAAGGTAAAAATAACGGCCCGGCTGATCCATCGGAACTGCATTAAAGCGAAGGCGCATAAACCTTCCCTGCGCACCAGATTTATAAAAACCATAACCGCCGGCATTGTTAGTAATAACAGCGCCATACACAGTCGAACCAAGGTAATTACTCCACGAAGCCGGAGTGTCCGGTCTGGTAATTACATATTCCTTTGCTTCATCATCAAAATAACCGTACTGCATTTTTTCCTCGCTTTTAAGGCACTGATGCTTTAAAACTCAATCCGGATACGTGCCAAAGTTAGTTGAAATTATAAATTAATTGTACAATGAAGATTTCAAATTTTCAATCTTTTTTATACTGAACAAAATTCAAAATGATACATTTTTGCTATAAAAGTGTAATTTTGAATATCATATGGTATAATACACACATGTACGAAATTGAACTCAAGGCTCATGTCCGCAACAGGCAGAAAACCATAGAATTAATAGAAGGTTTTGCGACTTTCTGCGGAACAACACAAAAAAGCGACACTTATTTTCATTTATTCAGCACAGAAGAAAAAAAAGAATCAGAAAAACACCTTACCTGCAGGCTGCGTCACGAAAGCCATACGGGACCCGACGGCAAACAGGAAGAGCGCAATCTTTTTACATACAAATCCAAAGAGTTAAGAACCGACAGCAATGGCGCTTCTTATGAAGTAAACGAAGAAAACGAAACCCTGCTTTCTGAGCCTGAGGCTTTAAGAAAATTTCTTTTTGACTGCGGATTTTCAGAAGCTTATAAAAAACAAAAAGATGTCAGAGCCTGGACTTATCAGACTGACTACGGAATCGCAAATATTGAGCTTTGTAATGTAGTCCCGCTTGGAGACTTTTTAGAAATTGAAATTATATGTGAAAACTGTAATAATGAAGATAAAATCAATGACGAACTTAAAAAGATACTTGTAAAATCCGGTATTGACTTAAATGACATTGAAAAAAAATATTATAGCGAGCTTTTAAAAGAAGCTTCAGGAGGAAAAAATGTTTGACAGAATTAAAATTAAAAAGGATGCAAAAGCAAAATTAAATGGCAGCTATCTTGTAATGCTTGCAGCCGCTTTTATAATAAGCGGAGTCTCTCTTTTAATACGTTTTGCAGCTATACGCTTTACTACTGAAAAAGCAGTAAGCATATTGCTTTCACTTTTTTCAACAGTAGTGACGGCCGTACTTTCTTATGCATATGCCTTTTTCTGCGTAAAAACATCTAAATCATCAGAACCTGCAAAGTTTTCTGATTTTACAGAGGGAGTATCTCACCTTCGCCCTGCAATTTTAGGCTACCTCTGGCAGCAGCTTTTTATGATTCTCTGGATGCTTGCAGTACTTGTTCCGGGATTTATTATTGCAGGAATTTATCTTGCAGGAACAATTCTTAAGGGACTTGATTTTAACAATATGGAACAGTATCTGGAAAATATGTTTTCTGATTTTGGTTCTATGCTTAACGGTGCAACTTCTGCTGCAGGAACTATTTTAGTTGCAGGTCTCATTTACTTTATTATAGTTATTGCTCTTGTTGTAGTTGCAATCATAAAATCAATTCAGTATTCGCAGATGCCGTGGATTCTTTCTGAAAATCCAGATATGTCGGTAAGAAAAGCAATGAGATTAAGTATTGAATACACAAAAGGCAATAAAGGAAATCTTTTTGTACTCATCTTAAGTTTTATCGGATGGATTCTTCTTGCAATGATCCCTGCAATTTTTATTGCACGTCTTGGAGCTTTTTCTGCTTATAATGCCGGCGCAGTAATGCCGGGTGTTTTCGCAATCCTTGTAACATTCTTAATTCCTTATATCTGTATGGCTCAGACTTATGCATATTACAGCATTAAACAGGAAGCCTTCGAGACAGGCCGCGTTAAAGAAGAAAACCTTCAGTAACAGACAGGATGGAATTTAAAATGGAAACACAGCAGTTAGTTCCGCAGAAAAAAATTAAAAAGCAGAAACCCACAGGACTTATAATCCTCATAGTTTTTATAATCGGTGCTATAGGCTTTGTAAGTTATGCAATGGCTTCTGATTCTTCAAGCTCAGAAGCCGTTACAAGGCAAAAAGAAGTAGTTAAATCATTTAACTTTGATTTTGGAAACACACCTTCAAAAAATATTCCGATTGTTGCCGGAGATTATATCGCAAAAATTTACATCACCGGAGTCATTCAGAAAGAAAATAAAACTTATAATCAGAAGTGGCTTCTTGATACAATAAGCGATTTAAAATCTGACAGCAACAATAAGGGAATAATTTTATTTATCGATTCTCCTGGTGGTTCTGTTTATGAATCTGATGAACTTTATCTTGCTCTTTCAAACTATCAGACAACACACAAGCCTGTATGGACTTACATGGCTTCTCTTGCTGCAAGCGGCGGATACTACATTGCATGCGGTTCAACTTATATATGCGCAAACAGAAACACGCTTACAGGTTCAATCGGTGTAATTGCAGGTCAGTCAATGGATCTTACCGGCCTTATGGAAAAGTACGGAATCAAATCAAAGACCTTTACTGCAGGCAAAAACAAGAACATGTTAAACTATAACAGTCCGCTTACAGAAGAACAGGAACAAATCATGCAGTCCATCGCAGATGAATGTTACGACCAGTTTACGACAATTGTTTCGTTCAACCGCGACATTCCTATTGACCAGGTAAAACAGATTGCAGACGGAAGAATCTACACTGCAAAACAGGCTCAGAAATTAAAGCTTATCGATAAAATCTGTTCGTTTGATGAGGCAGTTGCAGAGATGAAAGCAAAGAATAATCTTACTGACTGCGAAGTTGCAGATTATAAATATATTCCGAAAACTTCGTTCTACGATATGCTTACAAGTACGCTTTCAAACATTACACCGCTTTCTAAATCTCCTGAGCAGACTTTAATTGAACTTACTAAAAGCAACATCACGTATCCTGCATACCTTTACGAAGGAAAGTAATTTTTTTAGATTTTTAGTGTAGAAAATTTAAAAAAATTTGTATCTATATGCATGGATACAACAAAATCAAAAAGCGGAGCACGACCGCAAACAAAATGCGTGCACAAACTAAAGACAGCAGCAAGACCATCTTATTCTTTAAGCAAGGCTGCTGCTGTCAAATCTGATGTACGACTCGAGCGCATAAAACTTAATTATGCCCGGGTTCTCGCCTCACTTTTCTGCCTTGCTTTATCAGGCTTTTTTATTTCCTGCAGTCCGCCAGAAAGCTTTCAGGAGCGTCTTAACAGCGCCCCGGATAGTCCGTCTGGGTTACAACCCTTAAGCCTGGATAAAACAGAAAGAATTACGGTTAAGATTCCTGACTGGCCGGATGATTCTGACTATCCGTCGCTTTTAGGCTGGGAAGTTATCATCACAGATTTACAGGAACAGAAAAGACAGCAGCTCTCCCAGAACGAAAAAGAAATTTCTGTTACAGTACAGAAAGATTATCCAGCTTCAATTTTAATTTATCCTGTAACAGAGCCGATGTTTTTCTCTCCTGCAGGAATCATCTATCCTCTCTTACAGGAAGAATACGAAGCAACATGGCCCGGCGGAATCTGCGCTACTGCATTAAAAGATCTTCTTCTTACAAAAGATGATGATATTTATGCAGCCGTAAAATATTTTAACTGGCAGAAATTATACGAAAGCCTTTTATCAAAAGATCAGAGCAGTTTTGAAAAATACGATTCACTTTCAGGAAAAAAATGTACAACTTCGTATAACGTAGATTTTACAACACTGCATGAAAGAATAATTACTCCGCCATCAAGATTTACAGTTCCGTATTTTGACACAAAATCTTATGAACGTTCAAAAATCTCCGGCATAGATACTGACGCAGTTCTGCTTTCTGAGTATATTCCGCTTAACGAATTTGACAAAGAAAAAGGCTGCATTACAGTCCAGATAACTCCCAAAGACCATAAAGCAGCCTTTCTCTCTGAAGGCAAAATAATTTACCTTCAGAAAAACAAAGCATATCCATTAAAGGAATAAACTACTTTTTAGAAAACTTAACAAACCAGCCGGCGCTTAACTCAACAGGTTCATCAAGTGAAATAAAATATACATTGTCTTTAAACCAGATAGCGCCGGTTGCAACCTTTTTGTTTGTCTCATTATAAATCGCTACCCTTGTTGCACCGTCATTTCTTACGGAATTACGTACACCCGACTGAATATATGCAATATAATTTTCTCCACCAGAAGAACCAAGTATAAAGCCATCTACTTTTGAATTAACTGCGTATGCATCAAGAAGAATTCCAGTATTACCGAGAGCATTTTTTACACCGGCAACTTCTGATTTATATCCTTCTACTTCGTTCTGCAGTCTTGCATTTTCTGTTTTATATTCGCTTATTTTAGAAACAGCTTTAGAAGCAACAGAATATGACATATCATATGCAATTTTCTTTTCAGAATTAACAACGCCTGTCATTCCATTTGCATACGGAACAGAAGAATTAACATTACTTAATGTAACATAGTTATCATATTTTTCTTTTAAGCTGTAGATTTCCTGTGCAAATTCTTCATCAATATTTGTTGCAGAACCAATTATTGCATCTGCATCAAAAACATCAACTCCAGAAACTTCTGAATAACTCTGGATAATTGATTTTGCATTTGCATCTTTTATCGCAGGGTCAAGTTTTGAAAGACGTCCTTCGTAATAATTAGTAACATCATTAACTGCAGTACGTTTTTCCTGATAGCTTCTTTCCTGATCGTTTTTCATTGATTCTTTAAGCTGAGCAATCTGGTCTTCATATTCTTCTTTGATGCGCTTCTTTTCGATTTCATGAACCTGACGCTCAGAGTCCATTTGTTTTTCCCACTGCTGTGCCTTCTCAACATTTTCGCTGTCAAAACTTTTAAGCTGTTCTTCATACTGCTTTAACTCGATGTCGGCAGCGCTGATTTTTTCATCATATTCTTCATGAGCAGCCTTTACAGTGTTTCGGTAAGTCTGGAGAACTTTTTCTTCGCGCTCTGTACGATTCTTTTTAGGAAGATTAAGCTTCTTTATATAAGTAATATCCGCATCTCTTGTACGTTTTGCCTGCGCGATTCTTCCGTCAAGCGCTGCCTGAAGCTCTGCTTTATTTTTAGAAGCTTTTTCGTAAAGGTCCTGAGTTTTTGAAAGAGCATCGAAAAGGTTTCTGAGGTTTAAGTCTTCAAATGCGTTAAGACTAACTTCGATGTCGCGGTTTGTTGCAGACATCTTTGTTACGATTCCCCATGTAAGTAAAACTACTGCCGCAACAGTAAGTCCAAGTGTAAGCCAGATTGATGTATCTTTGTTTTTGCGTGTTTTTGCGTACTCGTTTTCAAGATCGTAATTTGTTACTGTCTTCTTTTTTCTGAGCGGAACAAGTTCTTCCTGCAAAAAGAGAAGGACTTCGCTTTCGCTCTTTCTTACTTCGGGCAGATTTTTTGTTTTATCCAGATCAACTACCGGTTTTATTTTGTTGTCATTTCCCATATTCCACTCCATTTAGCAGGCGCACTCTTTCGGCCCATTCTCTCTAAGAATACTTCTGATACTTCAAGGTCTGATTCTTTAAATTTCTTTCTTGCTTTTGTCCAGTCACCTTTGTAATAGAATGCAAGTCCTTCTTCAAATATGTCATATTTTTCCGAAAGTGCGACTGCACCCTGAACATAAGTATCAATCGGGAAGTATATTTTCTTTCCGGTAGTTTTTCCCTTAACCTGAACCGTATCGATTTCATAAAACTTATATCGCTTTGAAATACTTTCTGCTTCTTTTTTAATATATTCAGAAACGATTACAGGAAGATGATATTCTCGTGTCAAACCTTCAAGACGGCTTGCAGAGTTTACGTTATCACCGATTACAGTATTTGCCATATGCTCATCAGAACCAATGTTTCCATAGAATACTGTTCCGCCATCAATACCAACACCGATATCAAGAAGAACAGCTTTGTAAACGCGGTCTTCTGCTGCGGTAAGCTTTCGTTTCTTTTCGATTTCTTTTCTTCGCTCATGCATCTTTTCGCGAAGTTCTGCAGTTACATTTGTAATTTCCCATGCAGCTTCGATTGACTTAACAGATTTATCTGCGCCGGTCATTTCTGTTCCGAAGATTGCAAGAACAGCATCACCAATGATAGAACCGATTACACCGGTTGACTGGTGAACTGTATGAATTACTTTATTATAGTGAACGTTCAAAACGTCGATGATTTCGTTTCCGAGTGTTTCTGTACGGTATGTAAAACTCTTGATATCAGAGAAAAGAATCGTAAGTTCACGCTGTTTACCTTCGAGTGAAATCGGATTGTTTGCGTAAGCTTTATTTACAACGTCTTTCGAAACAAATTTCTTGAATGTATTAAGAAGGTTGTTTACCGAAACAGAAAGCGCGTTAAACGAAGCAGCAAGGTAAGTTATATCATCGTTCGGAGCATCATCTATGTTGATGACTTCGAGCTGCTGTCTCTGCTGCATGTCATAAAGGTCTTTAGTAATCTTCTTGATGTTCTCGAAGATTTTATTGAACATAAAGAATCCGAGACACATGAATATTACAGTAAGAAGAATGATGATTCCTGCAGTGATTCCGATTACTTTATACATCTGCATCAAAGAATCAGAACGAGATTCTGCACGAACAAAATAACAGTTCCAGTCGTGATGGTATTTATAAATTCCGTAATACTCACCATTCCCAATATCAAAAACAATGGAGCCCTGTTCTTTTCCGGACTCAAAATCACCATTGAGTTTATCAAGAACTTTTACATCAGAAAAAATCGTCTTGTTAACCGCTTTATTATTGCATGCAAAAAACAGCATTTTACCAGTTCTGTCAAATGCAAACGCACAGCTGTTTTTCTGCGTAAAACCGCCTTCAGACGTTCTTATAAGGGACTCGATACATTTATCTTTTTCCTTTGAGTATGCATAAATCTGATACTGGTTTCCCGCATTGATATACAGCTCTTTAAGCTGATTTATCATAAGCTGGTTCGTAAGTTCTGTTTTCTGTTTTTCAGAAAGATGAATCGACAAAAAGTTCGTCATAAAGTTTGATAACAGAATCAGAAAAACGAAAATTACAAGAATTTTAACAGAGATTGGAATTATCGGAGTATTTCCGACATACTGAAAGACCTTTTTCTTAGCCACTTTGATTTAACCCCCAGATATATTTAAAGAACACTTTTTTAGATAATAAATAGGGATAACTGAATTTCAACAATTATGCCATTGCTTAATTTGAAAAACAATTATAGATTATTATATCATGAGTTTTATAGAAAAAACAGAGAAATTAGAGAAAAAAAACCAAAACATAGTAAAATCAGGCATAAAACTTTCGTTCCTGACGCTTATTTCACGCATCCTGGGAGTCATAAGAGAAGCCACAAAAGCGCATTTTCTTGGAACAAGCGATTTTGCAGATGCCTTTGGAGTAGCCTTTCTTATTCCTAACCTTCTGCGCCGTCTTTTTGCCGAAAACAGCATTTCGGTTGCCTTTATACCTACATTCCGCGGTTACCTCGAAGACGACCGGGATAAGAAGGAAACTCAGTCCTTCATTAATTCAACTTTTACACTCATAACATTTTTAACGACAGTCATAGTCATAACGGGCTTTATAATCACACCTTATATCGTAAAAATCTTCTATAAAGATACTTCTGCGGCAATCATGGCAGAAACAACAATTCTCACAAGGATAATGTTTCCGTACCTGATTGTAATTTCGATTGCAGCACTTTTCCAGGGACTTTTAAATACCGTAAATATTTTTTCTCCATCTGGATTTACGCCAATCCTTTTTAATCTTAGCGTAATTCTTTTTACGATTTTTCTGCAGAACAAAACAGCAAACCCGGCACGCGCCATGTCAATCGGAGTTATCGCAGGCGGATGTATGCAGGCTTTATTCCAGTTGCCATTCGTTTTAAAAACAGGATGGAAAGTTTCTTTTACATCTTTAAAAAACACATTTACAAATCCCGGAACAAAAAAAGTTGTTTCGCTTATAATTCCGACTATAGTTGGAATGGCAACATACCAGCTTAACGATCTTGTTTCTACAGCACTCGCAAGAAGAACAGGAACAGGAGTTGTTTCAAGCCTCCAGTATTCGCTTCGCTTGCAGGAACTTATCCTCGGAATTTTTGCAGTAAGCATCGGCTCTGTAATTCTTCCTGACCTTGCAGGTCTTGCAAAAAAGAAACTCTGGAATGAATACAATGAAATGCTTACAAATGCAATACGAATAATTGCGCTTGTCTGTATTCCGATTACGTTTTACTCGCTCATTACGGGAAGAGAAATTATTTCTTTTGTATTTAAAAGCCGAGCGTTTGATGATGAATCTGTTAGAATGACTTTAAGTGTTTTTGTATTTCACATAGCAGGATTAGTATTTATTGCATCAAACAGAATCATCTCTCCTGCATTCTATGCGCAGGGGAATACAAAGCTTCCTACACTTGCCGGAATAATTTCCTTTTCTATAAATATAGTTCTCGCACTTGTTTTAGCACATTTCTTTAAAGGTCCTGGAATTGCACTGGCACTTTCTGTTTCAAGTGTATTTAATACGGTTCTTTTGTTTGTTTTCCTTAAAAAGATTAACAGCACGGGAACAGAAAAAATTGCGGCCACCTCATTAATCTACTGCGTAAAAATAATTTTACTTTCTGTAATTTCAAGTATACCTGTTTATTACCTGCATCCGGTTTTCGTTTCCAGATTTATTCAACTTGGACGCTTTTTAGGAAACGGAATCCCTCTTATTTTTTCTGCAGCAATATTTTTTGCAGTTCTCTTTATTCTGCTTTTAATTACACGAGACGAAATGCTTAAACTTGCAGCGGGAAAAATTCTTAAACGAAAAAGACAATAAGGAAATAAATATGAAAAAATATACAAAAGATGAAATGAAAAACATTTACAAATCACGCCGCGATTTTTTTGCAAAATTTCTTCGTGAACACTCAATTGATGTTGCAGTCATCATCGACAACGAAGATACACGAGATGCAAACCTGCGTTATTTCTGCGGCCATATCTGTGATGGAATCCTTATCATAAAAAGTGATTCTTCATGTGTTTTAATTCCGTGGGATGTAAATCTTGCAAAAGACAATGCGTTTGCAGAAAAAATAATTCCGTTTACGCGATACGAACGCGACACGATAAAAGCAGTCTCTGCCGTACTGAATGCACTTCCTGCAAAAAATAAAATGGTGGTAGAAATTCCGCCGGCAACTCCATATCCTGATTTTCTTAAAATCATCGACGCTGTTCCTGCATGGGATGTTCGATGCAGAGAAAACAGCGCCCATAGCTTTATCGAAGCAATGCGTTCTGTAAAAGATGATTACGAAATTGAATGTACTAAAGAAGCCGCACGCATTGGAGATAAAATAATCGATGGTATTGAACAGCGCATTAAAAAAGGAAAAATAAAAACAGAAACAGATGTCGCTCTCTTTATCGAAAGTGAATGCAGAAAATACGGATGCGAAAGAACAGGCTTTGACACACTTGCAGCAGGCCCATCAAGAAGCTTTGCAATCCACTGCTTTCCTAACTACACTGCAGGCGAATGGCCTGGAAACGGACTTTCTATCCTTGACTTTGGAGTAGTATACAACGGATACACAAGCGACACGACATTAACGGTTGCAAAAGGAAAACTTTCTGCACAACAGGAAAAATCAATTGAGCTTGTAGAAAAAGCTGCTGTAACAGGTCTGCAGTTTTATAAAAAAGATATTCCGCTTCGTCTTGCAGCATCTAAAGTTGATGAAGTTTTTAAGAAAGCAAAACGCACAATGCCACACGGGCTTGGACACGGAATCGGACTTGAAATACACGAGTTTCCTTTTGTACGCCCGCGCGCAGAACCAGAGGTTACTTTTGCTCCCGGCATGATTGTTACACTCGAGCCTGGTCTTTACGACAAAGAACTCGGAGGCGTACGTCTTGAAAATGATGTTCTTATAACAGAAAAAGGAAACGAAGTTTTAACTCATTCAAGAATCATAAGAATAAACTAAAACAGCAGAACCGCCTGAGCGACCCTGCTGTTTTAATTCTTTAGAACCTAAAAACCTTTTACCACGTTCGAAATGATTTTCTCAAGTCCGTAAGACAAGTCTGCATCATTAAGATATTTTGTAAGGTCCTTTACATTATTCAGTACATCAAAAGCAAGACGCTTTCCTTTGTAACTTAGAGGAACTTCTTCTTCGCGTACAAACTTTGTAAACTTACCGGAATCACGCAATCCCTGTGAAGTCTTTAAAAGGCCTTTGTTACCCGAAAGACGGCCGATGATATAATCCATGCGCATTCTGTTCTTACTCTGAAGGAAGCTGTGTCTTGATTCTTCAGGAAGACTTTCGCCGAGTGCACGAAGACTCTTGAAAAGCTGGAGTGCTTTCTGTATTTCTTCTGAATTGCTGTCAGGAAGTTCTTTTTTCTGATCAAGCATTTTTTCAAATTTAGGAAGGATGTCATCAATCATTCCCATTCTTTCTGCAAGAGCTTTTTCTGCAATATCTTTTGCCATCTCTTCTGTAGAAGCCCTTACTTTTTCTGCAGCTTCGTTTACTGCATCAATTGCTTTTTCGTTAAGATAATTTTCTGTTTCGCGCGCAATCTGTGCGGCATCTGCAGCTTTCGTAGCAGCATCCCATGCTTTCTGTGCAGCATCAGATGCCCTGTTAGCTTCGTCCTGAGCTTTCATCATTGAATCCATCAAACGGCGGGTGTCGTTTGCAGAAAGCCCTGAACCCTGTTCCTGATATGGATAAGGCTGACTTGTAAAGTCAGGATCATAGTGTGACTTAAATCTTGGAGGCTCTGAGGCACGTGGTTTTTCGTACGGCATCTCGTAAGGTTCTTCATACGAACCAACATCTGACGGGAACTCATCAAGCTCTCCGCTGTCTATCGGAGCTTCTGACATCGGTGGAATCGAAGATTCTGGTTCAGACTGAACAGAAGTATCTGCCGGCATATCTCCGAATAAATCGTCAGGCTCTTCTTCTGCAAGAGATTCTGCTGTAAGTCCATCGTCTGCAAGGCCGTCACCTGCAAGTGCATCTTCTGACATTGCGTCTGCTTCAGGGTCTGCAAGTGAATCTGGAGTAAGACCCGGATTAATTTTATTATCAAACGGATCTTCGTCACGAATTGCAGGCTCATCCTTTAATTCTTCTTTATCTTCTTCCGGTTCAGCATCGTCTTCTGCAGGAACAGTATTTGAGCCTGTAAAAATACTTTCATCATCATCGGCGTCAAGTTCTGCAAACGGATCCTGGTTTTCGTCAACCATCTTGTCAGGGTCCCAGCTTTCTGATTTCCACAAATCAGAATCAGTAGAAGAAGCATCTTCATCAATCAAAGAATCATCCGAAGGTTTTTCTTCTTCTGCTTCTGTATTTTCTGAAAGCTCTTCTTCTGCAGCAGATTCAACTTCTTCAGAAGCATCTGCGTTTTCTGCATTTTCTTCTTCGGTTTTTGTTTCATTCAGTCTTTCAGAAAGCTTATCAAGATAAACTTTTGCAAGAGCATTGTTTTTGTCTGCATTAAATGCTTTTCTGAAATTTTCAATCGCCGAATCAACCTGGTCAATCGAAAGAAGAAGAAGTGCATAATTAGTAAGCTGTTTAGAATCTAACGGTTCTACATCGATGTACTGCTTTATGTAATTGATTGCAGAAGTTAAATCACCATTCTGTTTGTATCGCTTTGAAGCATTTGCAAGATATTTATGATAATCTGGATCAAGCTGTTTGATTTTATTATAAAAACCAAATGCTTTATTTTCTTCTTTCTTGACGAGGAAGTACTGCCCTGCAAGATCAAGAGTTTCTACGTCTTCTTTATCAATAGAAAAAAGTTTATTTATTTTCGTAGAGGCAGCTGCAGTCCTGTTTCCTGAAAGCATGATGTAAACAGCCTGCTTTAATATATCTGCACTTTCTGGATCAAGTTTTTCTGCGCGTTCGATATATTCAACTGCATGAGAAGCGTTACCGCATTCTTCCATTGCGTTTGCAAGACCAATGAGAGCCTTTTTATACTGCGGATCAAATGAAAGTGCTTTTTTAAATTCTTCTCCGGCATCAAAATAATCGCACTGATTCATAAGGATATTGCCTTTTAAAGCATACATCTTTACATCACGCGGATTTATAATAAGTGCCTGGTCAACAAGTTCCTTTGCTTCTTTTGTTCTGTTCAGCTTTAAAAGAAGTTTTGAATAATCAGAAAGTGCATCGTGCCATCCCGGTTTAGATCTTAAAGCCGCATTATATTCTGCAATTGCATTTTTTATCTCATTATTTTTTTCATAACTCTTTGCAAGATTTAAATGAAGGACCGGATGGTTGCAGTCTACCTTTAATCCCTTTAAATATGTCTGAATAGCAGAATGTGTTTCACCGCGTTTCTGATAAATTGCACCAAGATGATTGTACGCAAGAACATCTGTCGGATTTAACTGGATAACAGTTTCAAAGCAGTCAACTGCTTCGTCATATTTTTCCATAAACTTGTAAGTAAAGCCGAGATTGTAATAAACCTGTGCAGTACCCTTGTTGAGTTTTAGTGCTTTCTGAAGAACGTTTATTGATTCATCATATTTTTTTAAGCGGCGGTAAATTCCGCCAAGGCTTGTAAGAGTCGAATAATCATCAGGTTTCTTTTCATTAATCTGAAGAAAAATCGGGAGAGCTTTTGCATCGTTTCCGCTTTTTACATAAACGTTTCCAAGCTTTTCAAGTAAATCAATACTGTCTGGAATCTGCTGCAGTAAAGTTGAATACAATCTTGCTGCAAGTGCAAAATCTCTTGATACAACAGCGGCATCTGCTCTGCTTCGTAATAAATCGTTGTCTGCCATCTTTATCTCCCAATCCTATCTTGCTTTTCCCGGTCTCGCATATACTTCATCAGAAAATCTTCCGATTATTTTTGAATCAAGTTTTGAATACGTCGCAATAGTAAAATAATATATAGCACCGTTTTTTAATCCGTTTAGTCTTATCGAGTTTACATTTCCTGCTCTGACAGGAGAAACTCCTTCTATACATTCTGTACCGATGTATTCTCCGGAACGCGTTCCATAATAAACAAGGTATCCTGCTGCAGTATCATCAAGAGAATATTCCCAGAAAAGATCAACATATCCGTCTCCTGCTTTTGCAGTTACACGTGCAGGCGCAAGAGGAAGCGGTGGTTCAAAATAAGTAAGTTTGATTTCCGAAATTGACGGAGTATTTCTTCCATCACCGTCAGGAAATAAATCTGCAGCAATCTGGAAAAATTTTCCGGACATCTGTTCAATCGGCTCACCAGGTTTTACACTCTTCCACTCAGGATAAGAATCTGTCCAGTCAAAAAAATTGTCGCCGGTTCTGATATAGTATCTTATGTCTGTCTGAGGCGGAACAGAAGAAATAACATCAATCTTTCTTAAAACCGCACCAGGCACTGTCATAACCGGTTTTGTTTCAAATCTTCCACCGGTAACATTATATGTGTCGTATTTTTCTCCAGAGAGTGACTGTATGCTTTCTGTTTTTGAAGAAGCTACATCACCAGCAAGATATCTTAAGATTCTAAAATCATCTATTGAACCTGTGTATGACTGACAGATTGTTATCGAATCAGGAAGTCCGAGTACAGGCTGATAAATTGTTCCGCGTTCATGACCAGATGATGTAAGATATTTTAAATCTTCTGTATGACCGTCAATCTTATATTCAAGAAGTCCTGTTTCTTCATTATACATGAGAACATGATGTGCCCATTTATCAGGAACAATCGTAGAATAACTTTTTAAAACTACTTCGCCTTTATTGTCTGTATAACCGTCAAAAATATTTTTAAAATCCCATTCAACATGACTGTCAACAAAAGTTGCAAGAATCATCTGATACATTACATAACTATTGATGGTTCTTGAAGAATTCCATGAAAAAATTATTTCACCGTTTTCTGCAATCGAAGGCTTTAACCAGAATTCAATTGCAAAACTTCCTGTGTTACCTTCTGTTCCGAAAATAGTTCCCGGTGCACCTTTGAGTTTAATTCCGTTTCCACGACCACGACTAAGACCGCAACCGTGTCCCATTACAGAGTTGTTAAAAATTACAAGAAGATCATTTTTTTCTGTATAATATTTTTGAGTTGAATCTTTTACAGAAGCTTTTTCAAAATCGAGAAGAAGGTCTGTATTATCTGTTTTCTTTCGTGCATTTGTTGCAAGCTGAACTGACTTATAACCGAATCTGCCTTTTCCAAAAGTAATGCTGTCGCTTACAGAAAATTCAGGCCAGCCTTTCTGACCGCCGAGTATGAGATTTTTTTCTTCTGCGAAGATAAAATTTTTCGCACCAAATACTAGACAAAAAGTGAGTAAAATGATTATCTTTTTATAGTTCAACTTTAACATTTTAGTTTTCATTACAATTATGAGTTTAAATAATCCGGTCTGGCAACAGTTACACGAAACCGCATTAAAAGCCCCCTCCTCAAGTGGCGTATACATGTGGCGGAATCCTCAGGGAACCGTCATCTATGTAGGCAAGGCAAAAAATCTTAAGAACCGTCTGAGCTCATATTTTGCCGCAAACAAAGACATAAAAACACGCCTTCTTGTTTCTAATGCCCAGTCAATTGAATATATCACAACAGCAAACGAATACGAAGCATTCCTTTTAGAGAACAATCTCATAAAAAAATACTCTCCGCGCTACAACATAGACTTAAAAGACGGAAAATCCTATCCTGTAATCCGCATCACGAAAGAAGAATTTCCACGGCTTTTTAAGACCCGCTATGTAATCCAGGACGGCTCGACATATTACGGACCGTTTCCTGATGTTGCAGCACTCGACTCATTCATAGATGCACTCTACAGAATCTATCCGATAAGGCTTTGCAAGAAATTTAAGAAGCGCGATGCTCCATGCATGTACTACCATATCGGCCGCTGTAAGGCACCCTGCTGTGAAAAAATTTCAAAAGAGTCCTACAGTGAATTTTTCGGAGAAATTTATGAACTACTTGAGGGAAAAGGTGAACAAACTATAGAAAAAATCACGCAGGAAATGAAGCATGCGGCTGCCGAAATGAACTTTGAAAAAGCTGCAAGACTGCGCGACGGACTTTCTGCCCTCTCAAGGCTGCAGAATCAGAACGTTGTCGAAGACTTCTCCCAGGAAGACCGCGACTACATAGCACATTATCGCGAAGGAGAGCTCGTAAGCTTTACTGTCCTTAAAATCAGAGGCGGAAAAATGCAGGGCCGCGACAATTACCGCGTAACAAGCCTCAACGAAGACAACGAGCTCCTCCCTGAATTCATGAGCGCATATTATACGGATTCAAGTGAAATACCGCCTTCGATTTATGTACCGACTCAGGAAGGCCTCGATTTTATGAGCCGCTGGATAAAAGAAACGTTTAACATCGAAGCAAACATCATTCTTGTAACGGACTCAATCGAAAACGCCCCTCGTCACAAAGCCGCAATCGAGATGACAATCCAGAATGCAAAAGAAGATATAGTCCGCCGTCTTCGTGAACGCGGCGACACTCCTGCAATGCAGGAGTTAAAGGAGATTTTACATCTCCCGACGTTGCCGGTGCGCATCGAGGGATTTGATATTGCCCATATCGGTGGAAAACTTCCTGTCGCTTCACTCATAAGTTTTTACAACGGGAATCCCGACAAGAAAAACTACCGTTACTTTCGCTTAAAGACCACCGACGGAATCATCGACGACTTTAACTCGATGCGCGAGGCAACGAGTCGCCGCTACACCCGTCTTGTAAACGAGGGTTCTGAACTTCCGGACCTTATCATGATAGACGGAGGTATCGGTCAGATAAATGCCGTTGACGGAGTTTTAAAAAGTCTTGGTCTTGATATTCCGATTGTAGGACTTGCAAAAAGAGATGAAGAACTTTATTTGCCTCATAATCCGACACCGATTCTTGTTCCAAAACGCAGTGACGGCTTAAGACTTTTACAGCGCGTGCGTGATGAAACACATAGATTTGCAACGACACAAAACCAGAAACTCAGAACAAAATTTAATACTCAGAATGTGTTTAAAGAAATTACAGGCGTCGGAGAAAAACGTGCCGTAATACTTTTAAAAAAATATGTTACGCTCGAAGATTTATGCGCTGCTTCTCCTTCTGAAATAAGCGAAGTTTTAAATATCGAACAGACGCTTGCTGAATCTATTTTAAATGAAGCATCAGGACTTTTAAAAGCTCAGAACGAAGCAAAAGAAAAAGCAAAACATTCTCTCGGAGCTTCGGGAACAACATGGCAGAAAGCCGCAAGTACACAGTATACGATTGATCTTGCAGATGAAGCACTAAACGCCGCAGATGATGAGCCTGACTACGATGCGGAGGATGAAGATGTTTAAAAGCACAGGACATGCAGATCTTCCGCTTCATACAGGAACAGTTCCAAAATGGCTTGCCGACCGAATGATGCAGACAGGAACTCTGATTGTAGAATCAATAATCGAAAACTTCGGAAAAAAAGAAGTGCTCGTCAGGCTTTCTGATCCATTATGGTTTCAAAGTCTCGGTGCCGTTATGGGAATGGACTGGCATTCATCCGGAATTACAACAAGCGTCATGTATGCATTAAAACGCGGAATCAATGCACGCGCAAAAGAGTTCGGGCTATGCATATGCGGCGGGCGGGGAAAGTATTCAAGACGAACACCGGACGAACTGCAGTTTCTCGCAGACGCGACAGGACTCGACGGAACAAAATTAATTAACTCAAGCAAGCTTGTTGCAAAAGTAGATTCAACTGCAGTGCAGGACGGTTTCCAGCTCTACATGCACAATTTTATTTTATCAAGCGAGGGAGACTGGACTGTAGTCCAGCAGGGAATGAATACAGAAACAAAAACCGCCCGCCGCTATCACTGGAGTTCAGAAAATCTTCGTTCGTTCATCAATGAACCCCACACCGGAGTTACAGGAGAGAACCGAGGACTAATTCTTAACCTTACTGCAAATAATGCAGAAACTACACGTCAAAGAATCCTTGATTTTTCAAAAGAAAACCCTGATAAGGCTTTAAAAGAAATTCAGTCTGTAGTAAAACACGATGACAATAAAATAATCGTGACGGGAAGAAACATAACGATGCCGGCTCACCACGAAGTTCGCGCAGAAGATGTAAACTTAAAACGCCTTGGAGCAGTTCTTGCAACAGCTTATGAATCAGAACCAAAGGATTTTGAAAGCCTGCTTTTAACTCCTGGACTTGGTCCAAGAACAATACAGGCCCTCACACTTGTAAGCGAAGTTATCTATGGAACGCCGTCACGCTTTACAGACCCCGCGCGTTTTTCATTTGCCCACGGCGGAAAAGACGGACATCCATTCCCTGTTCCGCTTAAAGTTTACGACAACTCGATTCAGATTCTTAGAGAAAGCATCGAGCGTTCTAAAATGGGCTATAAAGACAAATCACTTGCGATAAAGCGTCTTCATACAACCGCGCTCGAAATCGAAAAATACTGCGACCCGATTGCAGACTTTGCCAAAACGGTAGAGCACGACAGGGAGCACTCGACAGAATGGGAAGGCCGCACAGTTTAAGTTCTGCTGTTCAATCAGAGTTTTGATGCACGGTCTGAACTGCAAAAAGGGCATTTAGTCAATTCAGTCTGAAAAATCCAGTAAGAAAAAAATTCACATAAACTCAAAAAACGGGTGTATAATAAAGACATGGCACAGTTTGTATTAATTTGTAATCAGGATGATTTATCCACACCGATTGTAGCCCATGTAAGGGAAGAGTTTAAGCCGGAAGTTGCAGGACTTACACTTGCAGAAGTGAATGCCTGCATCGAAGAAAAAAAGCCGGACATCGGCGTAGTGTACCTTGGACAGCACACAAAAAACTGCGTGCAGGCACTGCAGGACATTCTTACAAAAGTCAAAGGCATTCCGTTTATTCTTGTCGGAACGCGTGACAACTGCAGACGATTTCAAGGGTACAACAACGGCGAAGAAAAACAGTTTATATTCATGCCGATGGGTACAAATTCTCTTTTGACCCAGTTAAAGAAGACTCTCAAAACTTTGCGAAATATTTCGGATGACGAAGAAGGTGAAGGCCAGGGAAGAAAACATATTCTCGTTGTTGATGACGATTCTGTATACCTTAGAACCATGATGAACTGGTTAAAGGATATTTACCGTGTCTCTGTTGTAAAAAGCGGTCCTGCTGCAATTACATTCCTTCAGGGAAGTGTTCCGGATCTTGTCCTTCTCGATTATGAAATGCCGGAAGTTGACGGACTTGAAACACTTACAATGATAAGAAAACTTGACACATGCAAAGACGTACCTGTTCTTTTCTTAACAGGAATTTCAAGTGCGTTTGCAGTACGCGAAGCTGTAAAATTAAAACCTCAAGGGTATATCTTAAAGAAAATAGACCGCGATGGTCTTATTCTTAAATTAAAAGAAGTATTCAACGGAAATCAATAATGAAAAATCCATTTACGCTAAGTTTTAATGACAGCCGTGAGAAAGCAGAGTTTAAAGCTGCATGCACGGCTGTTGATATTCACAGAGTCTTTGTTTATGTTTCGATAATTTTTGTTTTTGAACTTTTTCTGCTTGTTTTTGATGCACTTACTTCCAATTCTGATTATTCAACCGTTCAATGGATTTATCGAATTTTAAATTCTTACATGGCAGGAATCTCTGCGCTTTATATTTTAATAAGTCTTCTTTCAAGAGTTCATTTAAAAAAAACCGATACTAAAAAACATGTTTCGCTTTTTAGAATTGCAAGCTGCATTTATGCAGTTTTACTTCTTGCAGGTTCAATTGCAGATGCAGTTACGGGAACGATTTCAAGCGGACGCGAAAACCTGACGATGTACTTTATAAGTCTCATGCTCGTTTCGTGCGTTCTCTATATAAATTCTTTAGTCGTATTTGTTTCTGGTGTCGGATTTTTTGTTTTATTTGAACTGTTTACACATCTTACGACTTTTTCTACACATCACACTTATGCGCCCTATCCGATATTCATCATCTTTATCACTGTTTCTGTTTCGTTCGTACGCCGCCGCCAGATGCTCGAACTTATCCGTGATTCACTCATGATTAAAAAACTTCAGGAACAGGCTGAACATGAAAATAAACTCAAGTCGCAGTTCCTTGCCAACATGAGTCACGAAATCAGAACTCCGATGAACGCAATTGTCGGAATGAGCGAACTTGCTCTTGATTTTAATCTTAAAGATACAGAAAAGAACATCATCCGTCAGATAAGAACATCAGGAATAAGTCTTGTCGGAATCATAAACGATATTCTCGACTTTTCTAAAATTGAATCCGGCAAAATGGAAATCGTTCCAGAAGATTATGATCTTGTAAAACTCATGAACGATATTGCAAACGTTGCTCTTGTCCGCTTAAAAGGGAAAGATGTAGACCTTCGTCTCGAGCTTGATTCTGAGCTCCCTTGTGCATATAACGGCGATGACATGAGGCTTCGCCAGATTCTCATAAATCTTGCAGGAAACTCTGCAAAGTTTACAGAAAAGGGTTATGTCGCAATCCGCGTTGAAAACCTTAATAGATATGAACAGCGCGACGGTCTTAGAATAAGTGTAATCGATACCGGTGTCGGAATCCGCAAAGAAGATCTTGATAAGCTTTTCGGTGCATTCCAGCAGGTCGATATGAAGATGAACCGAAACAAAGGTGGAACCGGATTAGGACTTTCAATTTCTAAAAATCTCGTTCAGCTTATGGGCGGAACAATCGGTGTCGAAAGTGAATACGGTAAAGGCTCGTGTTTTTACATCAATGTTCCTCAAAAAATTGTCGATTCTTCTCCATGCGGAATCAAATACAAAAAACTTTTTGATGCTGCAAAAGAACTGGATTTAAAAACAAATTCTGTTTTTGCAAGTGCAGAAAACCTTACGGTAATTCCAGTTGTTTCTCTTTTAAACAAGAGCGAGTTTGCAGGACTCTTTGCAGAAAAAACTGCCGAAGTTAAATTTACATGTCCTGATGCAAAGGTCCTTGTAGTTGATGATAACGAAGTAAACATCCAGGTCGCACAGGGACTTTTAAAGAAGTTCGCCGTTATCCCTGACTGTTTATCAAGCGGCTACGAAGCGCTCGATAAGGTCTTTGAAAAAGATTATGACATAATTTTCATGGACCATCAGATGCCTGGAATGGATGGGGTCGAAACGCTCCAGAAAATCCGCGAAAAAGAAAAAGAAGATTCAAGCCACAGAATCATTGTCGCATTAAGTGCAAATGCAGTTAACGGCGCAAAAGAAATGTTCCTTAATAACGGATTTGATGACTTTGTCGCAAAACCTGTTCAGGGAAAAGATTTCGGAGAATGTCTCCTTCGCCATTTAAAACCAGACCTCATAAAGACAAATTATGATGAAAGCAGCGAAGATACAATTCCTTCTGATTTTCCTAAGCTGAACAAAACAAAAATCGATATTGACTTTGCAGTTAACAATGCAGGCGGACTTGAAAATTATCTGTCGATTGCAAAAACATTTTACAACTCAATTGCACCAAAATACAATTCGATTATAAGACTTTTAAAAGCCGGAGACGTAAAAAATTATACGGTAGAAGTTCACGCTTTAAAAAGCTCTGCAAGAATAATCGGCGCATCAGAACTTTCTGAACGCGCAGAACATCTTGAAAACCTTGGACACGAATTTCTTGAATCCTCAGATGATGAAAAAAGAAAAACGGAAATCAAAAAAGAAATTTTTGCCCTTACACGCGAGCTTCTTCCACTTTACCGCTCGTACCTGGACGAATTAAAGCCTGTAATTGAATACATAAAAACCAGAGAAAAATCTGCGGCACAGGATTCTGACAGCTTGCAGCAGTCAGAACTTTCTAAAGAAGAGTTTACAGATATTTTTGAACGCATTGCAGATGCCGCAGCATCCTGTGACCTCGATACAGTCGAGCAGGAGTTTGCAACAATAAAGACCTCTAAAATACCTGACTCGCTTAAAGACAAAATCGCAGAACTTGAAAAAACAATCGACAGTATCGAGCTTGATAAAATACAGGAACTTGTCCGCTCAATCATATCAGCTGAATAAAGTTATACCTGACTGACCCAGATTATATCTGACTGACCAAGATTTCCCATTTTTCTGTAAGTTCTTCAATCGATTTTTCGCACAACTTTATCTCTGACTGGACCGCCTTCGCTTTTTCTGCAACAGAATAAACCGAAGGGTCTGCAAGTTTATTCTGGAGCTCAGAAAGTTTTTTTTCTGCTTCACTCATCTGAGCTTCGAGATTTGAAATTTCCTTTTCCTTTTTTCTTTTTTCGGCTTCGATGCGTTTCTGCTCTTTCCAGTCAAGTTCACCGGATTTTTTTTCTGAAGCTTCAGAATCATTTACTGCAGATTTTTTTACAGCTTCATTCGAAACAGAATTATATGATGGAGTTTCTACAATTCCGGCTGCCTCATCTGCAAGACGACGCATGTAATATTCGTAGTCACCCTTAAAAATCCTGAAGTGTCCTGGAGTAAGTTCAAGAACACTCGTTGCAAGATCTCCGATAAAACCACGGTCATGGCTTACAAAAATTACAGTCCCGCCAAAATCCTTTAACGCACTAAGAAGAACATCCTTTGAATGCATATCAAGGTGGTTCGTAGGTTCATCAAGAATCAAAAGATTAACAGGTTTTAAAAGAAGCATAAGAAGTGCAACTCGCGTTTTTTCTCCGCCGGATAAAACATCAAGTGATTTTTTAACATCATCTCCGCGGAACAAAAAAGCGCCCAGCATATCTCTTATTTTCGGAATCAAATCAAACGGAGCTGCACTTTCTATATATTCCAGTACAGACTGACTGCCACAGATTGTTTCTGCATTATCCTGCGAGAAATAGCCAACCGACACGCCGGCGCCGCATTCGACACTTCCAGAAAAATCAGGATCAACGCCCGCAATAATTCTTAAAAGAGTAGACTTTCCTGCACCATTATGACCTGCAACTACAAGATGTTCTCCCTTTTCCACAAGGAGTTCAAGATTATCAATTACATTAAATTTTCCGTCATATGATTTTGTAACGCCGTTCGCCTTTAATACAATGTTTCCAGAATGCGGCGCCGGCGGAAATTTAAAATGAATCTTTTTAAGGCTTTCAGGAATTTCGATTTTGTTTTCTAAAATCTTATCGAGCATCTTCTGTCTTTCCTGAGCCTGAGCTGCTTTCGAAGCTTTATAACCAAAACGATTTATGAACTCTTCAAGATGTGCAATTTCTGCCTGCTGTTTTTCGTATTCTGCCATTAAAGTTGCAAGTTCAACTTCGCGCACCTTTTCATAATGAGAAAAATTTCCGGGATAAGATTTTAAATCTCCGCCAAAAAGTTCGTAAACTTCATTTATCGTAACATCAAGAAAATAGCGGTCGTGACTTACAAGTAAAAAACCGCCTTTAAAAGTCTTTAAAAAATCTTCAAGCCAGTTACGTGCTTCGATATCAAGATAGTTTGTAGGTTCGTCAAGAAGAAGAATATCAGGATTCTGCATCAAAACTTTTGCAAGCGCAATTCTCATCTGCCATCCGCCAGAAAATTCTTCTGTCCTCTTATTAAAATCATCACGCGAAAAACCAAGACCAATAAGAACACTTTCTGCAAGAGCCTGTCTTCTATACCATCCTGATTCTTCAAGCTTCGAAAGAAGTTCTGCATGGCGGGCAACAAGAAAATCCGAGTTGTCCGGATTTGATTTTAATTTTTCACCGATTTCTTCTGCTTCGCTCTGAATGTCATAGCCATATGTAAAAGCTTTATCGGCTTCTTCAAGCAAAGTCGAACCCTGATGTGTAAGACCAGACTGAGGAAGATATGCAACGCGAGTGTCTTTCTGCACGATGCGTTCACCACTGTCCGGTTCTATGAGTCCTGCCATTATTTTTATAAGTGTAGATTTCCCCGCTCCGTTTGCACCGGTCAATGCAACTTTACTTCCTGTTGCAAGATTTACAGAAACATTTTTTAAAATATCTCTGTCACCAAATGCAAGCGAAACTTTTGAAAACTGAACAAATGCCATAACTTTATTTCTGCTGGTCCGTTTTATTTATTAAAGAACATAACAATCGGATTTGTATCACGCGATACAGCAATATTGTCTTTAATTGAATTTGAATCAAGGCTCTCAAGATTCAATCCGTCATTCGACAGTTTGTATAAGAAATTTATTTCATCTTGAATTCCTTCAAACTTAAAGGTCAAAACACCATCATATTTTGATTTTAAATTTGCACCAGGAAGATATTTCATACTTACAGTTCCCCTGCCCTTTGCACTTGAAGGAATAACAGAAGGAACAAGGAGAGAATAACCGCTCCAAGTAAATGTCTTTCCCGAATTAAAAACAAGCTGTCCATAATTCTGCGAATTAAATGAAACGACTTTATAGAGTTCATTCATCAGATTATTTCTGCGTTCTTTTTCGTTCTCGATTATTTCATCAAGATTTAAATCTGAATCAAGTGTAATGAAAGTATATGCTTCCTGACTTCCATCACGTGCAGCATAATTTACGACAATCGTATCCTTGTTACGTACCATAATCTGGAAAAGCGTTCCGATAAGAGAATAAGTATTGTCGCGGATTTTTTCTGCACCTGCATATGAAGCAGAATGATATTTACCAGGAATATTAACCTGAATTTTTCCAGAAGAAATTCCTGTATCAAATCCATAATTCAACTTTATTGTTTCAAGATCAATCATGTTGTCTTTAAGAAGTCTTGCGTAATAATCAGGATACCATTTTGCTTCGAGAATCTGATTCAGCAGAGTATCCTCATTTGTAGCCTGAGTCTCTTCTACTTCACCGCTTACAATTGCACCTGTTGCATCTGTTTCGAAAATCGAAAGATTGTAAGAGAAACACCACCCGCGGCTTCCGCCCTCTGTAAGTACACAAAGCCAGTCACCAGGGAGTTTTTTGTTTTTTCCGACCATTACATCCTGGCCGTCACCTTTGTAAAGGATTTTTACGATTTCATCTTTATGAAGACGATAAACCTGCTTTGAAGTATTTACAGGTTCCTTTCTTACAGGGAGTCCGTCAACTTTGATTTTTCCATATTTATGAAGATACTCATTATAAGCTTCAAAAGCCTTAAGTGCTTTTTTCTTTGATGTAGGTTTTGAAATCTGCCATAAAGGAATTTCAAAACGTTCCCTGCTCTTAGGGATTCCTGCAATATATGTATGACTTATATTTGATTTAAAATAAACCTTTACAAGCTGTCCGTCCTGAAGATTGTGTTCAGGTAAATCCCACAAAAGAACAGAATATCCGAGCGGATGCTGGCATGAATTAAACAAAGCGGGCAGTAAAAGAAGGCCCAGTAACATAAATAATTTTCGAATCTTCATAATGTATGATTTTATCAGATTACAGTTTAAGTAACAAGTAAGGCCGGCCGCAAGACTAGCCGCAATCTGTCCGTAAAATTAAAGCTTAAAAAGACGGCGGATGTTTTCGTCAACCATATCAGACAGTTCTTCTGCCGAAACTCCCCGCATCTGTGCAATAAAATTATATGTATTGTCTATCAAAAGCGGTGTATTCGGCTTTCCTCTAAACGGAACCGGTGCAAGATAAGGCGCATCAGTTTCTAAAAGCAGTCTTTCTTTCGGAACATAACAAAGAAGTTCTTTCATCTGTTCCATCTTAGATTTTTTTGTATAAGTTACGCCGCCGCCGAAAGCCAAATACCAGCCGCGGTCAAGAAAGGCTTTAGCTTCTTCAAGCCCGTATGAGTAGCAGTGAATGATTCCGTTATCGTAAGAAACATTTTTAATGCACTCAAGAGTTCCTTCAAAAGCGTCCCGTGAGTGAACTATTACAGGAAGATTAAATTTTTTTGCAAGTTCAAGCTGCATTTCAAACATTTCAGCTTCTCCCAGAAAAACTTCCCTGTCAAAATCACTCTCACATCTGCCGTCTGTCCCGGAAGGATTCCAGTGGTGGTCAAGTCCACATTCTCCGATTGCGCAGATTTTCTTTTTTAATTCTGCATCAAGTTCCTGCACACTTAAAATCTGCTTTTCAAGTTCTTTAATCTGATTTTCTCTGTCTTTGATTGCTTCGACTGCAGGCCAGATTCCGGCAGAAAAATACATGAACTGTTTTATTTTTTTCCCCGAGTCTGAATTTTTTACGATTTCGATTCGAGCTGCAAGGTCATCGCAGTGGGTTCCGATATCAAGGCCAAAAAAACATTTTCTGTCTTCGAGCGCTGTTAATATAGAAGAACGTTCTTCCTGCATCATCATGGAAAAATGAAAATGCGTATCAGAAAACATTATGGCCTCCAAAAAACTCAAAAAAAAAGACTTCCGCGAAGGGCGAAAGTCTTTGCCGGGAACCAGAATCGAACTGGCACGGCCGTTTGAATTGCCGAGGGATTTTAAGTCCCTTGTGTCTACCTATTCCACCATCCCGGCGACAAAAAACATATTAGAATAAAAACTGATAAAATTCAAGTGGTAGTACTTGCAAGGATACAGAAAGTATGCTCCCGCAGAAAAAAAACGGGGCCCGCACAGTTCGCTTCGCTCTTAAGTGCTTCCCATTTTTGTTTCTGCTCCGCACACTTCCTCTATAATCATATTCCTATATATTTTTATCAATTTATTCAAATATGTTTTTTTGTAATACTATTTTACCTGGCTATACAATTCGGCCATTTCGTTTCGCCATGATATCGGCTTTGATTTATCTTCGTATTCAATTACCTTTTCGATTTTAAATTTTCTCAAGTCACGCGGATTTTCGAACGTAACGACTGCAAATCTTCCGTTTCCGATATAAGTCATCTGCTGCCCCGGAAGCATTTTCTCTTTTGACTTTAAACTTTCAAGTACACAGTCAAAGTGCATAGGTTTTCCCTCTGCATCAGAAATTGCACTTGTCATGTCTTCGATTGGTTTTCCGCATTTTGCGCAGACTACGGCGCGGCTTTTAAACTCGCGTATTGCTGCTTCTTTATTCTGAATTTCCTGAAGATTTTCTGGATTTATTTTAGGCTGGTTTTGTCTCTGATTCTGGTTTTGATTCTGGTAGTTGCGCCTGTTTCTGCGATCGTTTCTTCCCATCGTAAATTTTCTCCCGCAATTCCGAAAGTAAAAAATCTAAGTTACAAGCTGAATTTGCGCAAAAACTCAAAACGGGCTTTTTACAAATTCAACTTTAACTTGATAACTTTAACTCCTCAGGGTTTTCTACAAGTTTTTTGCTTATTACCTGAGCGATACGCTGAATTGCATTATTCAAGTAAGTTTCGTCGTGAATCTTACTCTTTAATTCTATCACTTTTGGGGATAAAATTTCTACTGGTTCTTCTTCCAATGCAACATCAACACATGATGTAAGTGTTTCTACAGCAACCATTACGAGAACTCCGAAAACGCATTTTCTATATGATATACTTCGGGATAGCCCGGCATATCAATTACAACCACATCAAAACGAACAAAGCTGTTACTATATCTTCGATGTTTTGCAAGAAAATATTTAGCGGTTTCTAGAATTCTTTTTTGTTTTTGTGAATTTAATTCATGCAAAAGGAACTCACCGTTCCCGTTAGGGAGGGTTTTTACCTCCACGATAACGAGAATCTCGTCCTTCGCCGCAATTATATCGATTTCGCCCGATTTTGAGCGAAAATTTGTCTCTACGATTTCATATCCAATAGAAGAAAAATACTCTCTGGCCCTGATTTCACCGGATTTCCCGGTCTTTTTTCTCAAGTCTTCCGTACCTTCTTTAAGCAACAGGCGCGTCCTCGAGCTCTTCTAATTCTTCAACTTCTTCGAGATCTTCAAGTTCTTCGACGTCTTCTGCATCAGAATAAGCACCGCGTTTTGCAAAACCGGCCATTTCCTTTTCCTTTGCTTCGTCGATTTCAGGAAGAACTTCTCCGGCTGTAAGCAGGAATGGAATCTCCCACTGGGTAAGTGCGTTAAGATGATATTTCTTTACAGCATGTCTCTTTGCTAAGAACATGTTTTTGCCGTCATCAAAAAAGACCGGCATCGAGAACCTCATCCCTAATTTAATTGTAGAACATTTAACCTTTTTTAAATCCATCTGAACTCTCTCTCCTCTATTCCGTTCAAAACGGGAGCGATACTAAGACCGCAAAAGTACATTATGAATTTTCAATGACGAAAGCAAAAATCTTAGCCAGAACAGGCCATACCGATTCCGGAACACATTCTCCAATCTGCTGAACACTCAAAAAATCCGTAAGCTCATCGTTTTCGATAACCGCAATTCCGTTCTGTTCTGCAATCTCAAGCATTTTCCTTGCAAGAAAACCTTTTTCACTTGCAGTTATAAACGGGGCTGCTGCACCTTCTGGATATTTTAATGCTACTGCTTTCTTTACCTTGTGCATCATGCAAATCCTTTTATAACCGGTATCTCCGTCTGAACACTAGCAAATCCAAACATCTGTTCCGGCAAAACCATTTCTACACTTGTATCAGGAAAGAAAACCTTAAGCTTCTGTTCCAAAGCAGGATCTGGAGCAGACACTTTTTCCGAAATCTGACAGAATCTTACTTTTTTAACATCATTGCCATTAAAATCTATCACAAAATTCCAGATTTTGCCAATAATATTGAAATTTATGACGCTTTTAAGGACATTTTTTTTCTTAAAATCCAAAATAAGTCTAAAAACTCCATTTCCCAAAGCCTTTTTCTGGTTTCGCGAAAACTCAAAATCAAACGGAACTACAACAAAATGCCCTTCACAATCTCTGGAAGCCATATGATTAAACATGGTAAGTTCATCACCTTCGCCGGAGTCTGCATCTCCAGAACCGGGCTTTGCATCGCCACCCTTTTTCAAAACATCCTCAAAAAAATTCTTTATCTCATTTTTTATTTCTTTTAAAAATGTATTTTCATCATCATCTTCGTAATCTGTTTTTTCTATGCTGAATTTACTCAACGCCTCATTTTCTTTTAGAAAGCCTTGCATCACTTTGCGGATATTTTCGTCTGTAGGTTCTATTCCCTTTTCGATTAAGATTAGTGCTGCCTCAGAAGCTTCTTCTTCCTGCCCCGTAAAATTAACGGCTGCATTTCTTGCACGCGCTAATTTCTCTAAATTAAATTTTCCACCACAAGCAATTAATGTCTGAAGAAGCATTTTAGAAATACCATCAGACGCAAGCCCAAGACTTAAAAGCATCTGAGAAAGTTCCGGTGTCAAAGTATTAAACTGCTGGATTATATTTTTATTCTGAATCTCTGACTGATTTTGAACGCTTTGTGCGGTCCTGATTAAATTCAGCTTGCCGCCATCAAAAGAAATCCTGGCCATAAAAGTCGAGCCGGGCTTTAGTGCATCCTTTGACGTTACAGAAAATCTTCCGCCTGCAAAAGATGCAGTGAATGTATTTTTACCTGTCTGTTTTAATATTCTTACTAAAACAGAACTGCCCTCCTTTAAGAGATTTGAATACTCTTTGGGGAGGGCAGTCTGAGAATGTACATAAATACTTGAAGTACTGTTCATTCTATATAACTAACTCCAGGTTAGTAGAATTATTTATCTGCTTTTGCCTGTGCCTCGTGCTCAGCTTTAACTTCTGCTTTAATTTCTGCTTCTTTAGAAGCTGCTGCAGCTTCAGCTGCCTTGTTGCGAGCCTGCATTGCTGCTTCAGCTGCTGCACCAAGAAGTTCCTTAACTTTTGCACCCTTACCAACTTTATCACGGATGTAATAGAGTTTAGCACGGCGAACTTTACCAGGACGAACTACATCTACTTTTACGATTCTTGGTGAGTTGTATGGGAATACACGTTCTACACCAACACCGAAAGAATTTTTTCTTACAGTAAATGTCATTCTTGCACCTTCGTTCTTCATTGCAATAACGAGGCCTTCAAATTTCTGGATACGTTCTGTTTTACCTTCAATGATTTTGAAGTTTACACAAACTGTATCACCAACATTAAACGGCTGTGCTCCAGCGCGTTTCTGCTGTTCTTCGATTGTCTTAATAAGATCCATTATAGTCTCCAGTAACAAGATAAAAGTTACTTTGTTTTTCGCTTTCTCTTTTTAAGGTTTGCTTTTACGCTAACCTGATTTGTTATTTCCTCAATCATTTTTTCGGCTTCTAAAGTGAGCTGTCCTTTTATTCTCGCCTGCATTATAAGGTCTGGCCTGTTTGCAAGTGTTTTTTCAAGGCGCTTTTTTAGCCGCCACTTTCGAATATTTTCGTGGTTGCCGGATAATAAAACTTCCGGAACTTCCATGCCCTTGTACACTGGTGGACGTGTGTACTGCGGATATTCTAAAAGTCCGTCGCTGTAACTTTCTTCGTCGAGCGATTCAGAACTTATTACTCCGTCAATCAGGCGATACACTGTATCGATGATTACCGTTGCACTAACTTCTCCGCTTGACATTACATAGTCTCCGATAGAAATCTCTTCGTCGACATAGTAATCAATAATTCTCTGGTCGATACCTTCGTATCTTCCGCAGATAATTACAAGTTCGTCTTTGCGACTAAGTTCTAACGCCTTACTCTGTGTAAACTGCTTTCCGCCTGGTGTTACATAAATAACATGCTTGCGGTTTGCCTTTACGCTTTCAAGCGCTCGTCCCAGAGGCTCAGGTCCCATTAACTGTCCTGCTCCTCCTCCATATGGACTGTCATCACATGTCTTGTGTTTATCAAGAGCGAAATCTCTGATATTCACTAAATCGTAGGCAATAATTCCCTTTTCTACCGCCTTGGCCATGATTGAGTTTTCAAAGAAAGCCTGTGGTATCTGAGGAAATAAGGTCAGCACTGTAAATTTCATGGAATTACTCCAGAATCCAGAGGTGCATCAGCTGTATTGTTCGGGCTTCGATATCAACTTTACCGATGTGTTCCCTGTTTAACGGAACTAAAACTCTTCTCGGTTTTCCCGAAGAAGTTTTTTTGATATTGTCTGCCAGAATACTGCAACTCTCGGAAAGGGAAATCTCTAAGAGATCACCTGCTCCGCCTTCCAATACGTCTGTGATTGTACCTATTTCATATAGTCCGGAATTTTCTCCGGCCAATCCATCTTTGCTCTCATAAATGAGAGTACATTTTAAAAGATCTGCAATATACCATTCATCTTTTGATAAAGGTTTTGCAAACTTTCGAGGAACTCTTATATCCCATCCGTTAAGCTGTTTTGCTTCTTCGGGGGAATCAACGCCCTCTAATTTCATATACAAGGTTTGATTTGCCGGTTCTGTACTTTCTACTTTGAAAGTCTTAACCTGTTCACCATGCCTCAAAGTAACTTCTTTTAATGTTTCAATATGTTCGTAAAATCCAGAAGCACTCTCTACTTTAAATTGTCCTGTAAGACCATGTGTCCCACGAACAAAACCAACTGTTAACTGATCATCAAAATTAACATCTACTGTCATCAGTACGATTAGTCCAGAATTTCCAGGCTATAACGTTTTCCGTCCTTGCTGCCAGATGCACTTAAAACAGTGCGCAAAGCTTTAGCAATACGACCGTACTTACCTATGACCTTTCCAATATCACCTTCAGCTACTTTAAGTTCCAGTACTGGTCCTCGTTCACCTTCGATTTCATTTACAGAAACTGCTTCAGGATCATCGACCAAAGATTTTGCAATGTATTCAATCAGGTCTTTTTCCATGTTACAAGCTCCTATAAATTACTTGGACTGTCCGTTCTTTGCCAAGCCTTTTACGTTCATCAGTTTTGCAACGATTGCAGTAGGCTGAGCACCAACTCCGATCCAGTACTTAACGCGATCTTCTTTCAAAGCAACCTGTGCATCTTCTTTAGCTATAGGCTGATAGATACCAAGTTCTTCGATACAGCGACCATCGCGTGGTTTGCGTTCATCCATTACTACGATACGGTAGCATGGACGCTTTGCAGCACCAAATCTCTTAAGTCTGATTTTGACCACTTTTTACCTCCACTAGAACTCACGCTCGAACTTAAGCCAAGTCCTAATATACATAATACGACACCATACAGTGTGAAATGCTATTATAAAGAAATAAAGGGGGTTGGTCAACGTACACAAAGTGAATTTTACGTAAAAAACTACTAGGGTTTGTGCTTTGTGTTTCGAGTTTGCGAGGCAAACTCTCAGAGGCCTTGCCTTTAAACCGTAAAATTTGTACTATATAAGTATCAAAGATATCTGCCGGCTTCGCATTATCCGGACCCGGTAGTTTCATTATTCAGCTGACTGCAAGGCTTTTTCCGAGCAGAAGGACGTATTTTAGTGAATTCAACTCAAGACGACAAACGTATAGGTATCGTCGGAATCGTAATTACCGACGTTGAATGTGTTTCTCAAATCAATGCAATCCTTCATGAATATGTCGGACTCATTGTCGGCAGAATGGGAATTCCGTACAAAGAAAAAAACATAAGTGTCATTTCTCTCATCGTAGACGGCTCGAACGATGACATCAGCGCGCTCACAGGAAAACTTGGTCGCGTAAAAGGTGCATCAGTAAAATCTATGGTTACAAAGCAGTAATCTTTTACAGGCGGAATATGACAAAAACCTTTTTTTCTTCAATAAAAGATATCTCTGACGCAGGAAAAAACAACATCGCAAAAGATTTTATTCCGGCATGCAAACTTATTTTTTCAAGTCCTGCATCTCTTTCGTATAACTCACCGGGCGCTTTAGGCTTTGGAGTAAAACGTGCAGGCCTTGTAATTCCAGAAAGCGTGATGCTTCTTGTTGCTCCTGCCTGCTGCGGAAGAAACTCTACGATTCTTAGTGCAGAAGAAGGTTATTCAACAAAGATGTTTTACCTTCAGATGTCAGAAAGCGATTTAGTTTCTGGTCTTCACTTAAAAAAAATTTCTGACTGTATCGATAACATAATTTTAAAAGCAAATCCAAAAGTAATTACAATCTGCATCACATGCGTCGATGCACTTTTAGGAACAGACCTTGAAAGCATCTGCGCAAAACTTACAGAAAGCAAAGGTGTTTACGTTGTTCCGACATACATGTATGCACTTACACGCGAAGGAAGAAAACCTCCGATGACTGCAATAAGGGCTGCATTGTATTCACTTTTGAAAAAAGAAAAAACAGAAAGTACAACCGTAAACATCATGGGATTTTTTAGCCCGCTAGATTCTGAATGCGAATTATTTTCTCTTTTAAAATCTGCCGGAATTAAAAAAATAAACCAGATTTCTGAATGCAAAACTTTTGAAGAATATCAGAAAATGGGAAACGCAAATTTCAATCTCGTTCTTAATCCAGAATCACGATACGCTGCAAACGAAGTGATGAACAATATAAAAACTCCATATATAGAACTTGTGCGACTTTATGATACAGAAAAAATCTTAAAGCAGTATAAACTTTTTGCTTCTTCTATCGGAGTTTCTTTTGATGAATCGATTTTAAAATCTAATTATGATGAAGCAGAAAAATCAATAGAAGATTTTAAAAATAAATATCCTGATGCAGCTTTTGCGGTCGGACAGATGTTAAATGCAGATCCGTTTGAACTCTCACTCTTTTTATGCAGCAGAGGTTTTAAAGTCCCTTATATTTATGCATGTCCTACAGAAGAAAGTTTTACTTACATCGACAGGCTTGCAAAAATAAGTCCCGAAACAAAAGTTTATACAAACATTTCTCCTACAATGGCAGATTTTAATCCTGCTGAATTAAACGAAAAAATTGACATTGCAATCGGAAAAGACATCGAGTTTTATTTTTCTGATTCAGCTTTTGTTGCATGGAACGATGAAAAGCAGCCGTTTGGTTTTAGGGGTGTAAAAAATCTTTTTAATAGTTTTAAGGCGGCACTTGATGGTAAAGAAACTGTTTCAAAATCCGACAGCGCGCCACACACAGACACTAATTCAAATCCCGACAGCGTGCGAAACCCGGTCGCCGTTTCAAATTCCGATAACGCGCCATCTAAAAACTACTCTGACTTAAAAAAAGTTGAAGGACTTTTTTCTGTCCTCTCACCTTTTTCTCCGGACCAGTCAGGCGCTTCTTCTGTCTTGTACGAATACGAAGGGCTCAACGTCATCTGTGATGCAGGCGGCTGCGCAGGAAACGTAAGCGGCTTTGATGAGCCGCGATTCGGAAAAATAAAATCGTACATGTATTCTGCAGGGCTTCGCGATATGGACGCCATCATGGGCCGCGATGATGTCCTCTTTGAAAAAATCAAAGACGCATCTTTGTGTTCAGATTCAAAATTTGCAGCCCTCATCGGAACTCCCGTTCCTAATGTAATCGGAACAGACTTTAAAGCCTATAAAAGAATTGCCGAAAAGAGCCTTGATATTCCGTTTATATATGTAAAGACTACGGGAATGCAGCATTACGATACTGGAGAAGAAAAGGCGTACTGTGCACTTCTTGAAGAATTCTGTTTTAAAAACTCAACTGCGGCCGGTACTCAGGAAACCACAGCCAGAATAAGAAACACAGTCGGAATCTGGGGCTTAACCCCGCTTGAACTTTTGAGCATAGACACTCTGGACTCGATTAAAAAAGCAGTTCAGAAAAAATACAGCGCAGAAAAGACAATCATCTTTGGATTTAAAGACTGTGATGTATTTACAGATTTTAAAAATGCAGCAACTCTGGCTCAGAACATAGTTCTTTCTCCTTCGGGATTAAAGCCTGCAGAATTATTAAAAGAAAAATATGACATTCCTTACGAAATTGATTTTGATATTTTATTCGATGAAGAAGTTGCTTCGATAAACGCAGAAGATTTTAAAGATAAAAATAAAATTTTAATTCTTCACCAGCAGGTTATGGCAGAATCATTAAAACAAAAGCTTTTAAAACAGATTCCAGAGATGAAAATCGATACAGCAACATTCTTTATGTGCAGCGAAAATATTTCTAAATCAACAATCGCAATAAAAGAAGAATACGAACTTTTTGAACTTATCAAAAATAATGAATATGACGCTGTAATAGCAGATCCGATTTTTAAACGCCTTTTAAGTCAGGCAGATTTTAAAGGAAAGTTTTTTGCACTTGCGCACTATGCAGTCTCGGGACAGCTTTACGAACCAAAGCTTTGCGGCAAAAAATTTATTCTTAACGCGGAGGATTTATGAAAGAGTGTCATTTAATCCGCGTTTACGGAATCGTTCAGGGAGTTGGATTTCGTCCTTTTGTTGCAAGAACCGCATCAGCATGCAAAATCGCAGGAAGTGTATGCAACAAAGGTCCTTATGTAGAAATCTACGCTGAACAGACTAAAGAAAACATTGACCTCTTTTTAAAAAAATTAAAGGACGAAGCACCAGAACGCTCGGCAATTTTAAAAATTCAGGATACAGAAATTGAACTTATAAATTTTTCTGACTTTAAGATAATTGAAAGTCAGAAAGTTAAAGGAGATATTTTTGTTTCTCCCGATATTGCACTCTGTGAAAAATGTAAAAAGGAACTTCTCGATAAAAACGATAGAAGATATTTACATCCTTTCATAAACTGTACTGCATGCGGACCTCGTCTTACGATTCTTGACTCGATGCCTTATGACAGAGTCAGAACAAGCATGAAAAATTTCCCGATGTGTCCTGAATGCGATTACGAATACACTCACGAAGAAACAAGAAGATATCACGCACAGCCTGTCTGCTGCAATAAATGCGGACCAAAACTTTATATAATAGAAAAAAACGCAGAAGTTTCGATAAAAGGAAACGATACGATAACATACTGCAGAAAATTAATCAACGAAGGGAAAATAATTGCGATAAAAGGAATCGGCGGATTTCATCTTTGCTGTGATGCAACAAACGAAGAAGCTGTAAGCAGGCTTAGAAAATTAAAGCACAGACCTCAAAAACCTTTTGCAGTTATGGCAAAAGATATTTCCTGCGTTAAAAAGCAGTGCGAGCTTCTTGAAACTCAACATGCAATCCTCAACGGACCACAAAAACCGATTCTTCTTCTTAAGAAAAAAGAAGACACGATTCTTGCACCGTCTGTCGCACCGGATAACCCTAATGTCGGAATTATGATTCCGTATGCGCCGGTCCAGGTTTTGATTTTTAATTATCCGGATGAATACAAAATTTCTGATTATCTTATAATGACGAGCGCAAATCCAAGCGGCGCACCAATCTGCTGTAATGACAAAGAGGTTATAAAATACATTCTCCCAATCTGCGACGCAGTTCTTTCCAATAACCGCGAAATAAGAATGAGATGCGACGATTCTGTAATGTCATGGCATGAAAATAAACCATACATGATAAGAAGATCACGCGGCTACTCTCCGATTCCGTTTATGTTAAGTTCTGATGACAGTCAAAATTTAACAAAAGAAAAATCTTCTGTCGAAAATAAAGCAAAATCAATTCTTGCAATCGGTGGAGAATTAAAAAATACATTCTGCATTTCGAAGAACGATTTATTCTACCCTTCACCTTATATCGGAGACCTTGCAGATGTAAGAAGCGTAGAAACACTTAAAAACGAAATCGAATTATTTTCTTCTCTCTTAGAAGTAAAACCTGATGCAATCGTATGCGACATGCATCCTAAATATAATTCAACTTTAGTAGCCGAAGAACTTTCATCAAAGTTCAATATCCCGCTTTATAAAGTCCAGCATCATTTTGCTCACGTCGTATCGTGCATGGCAGAAAATAATTTTACAGACAAAGTAATCGGCGTGTCATTCGACGGAACAGGCTACGGAAATGACGGCTCAATCTGGGGCGGTGAATTTCTTTTATGCGATACAAAAGATTTTACAAGGCTAGGCTCTGTAGAGCCGTTCTTCCAGGCCGGAGGCGACTTATCATCAAAAGAAGGCTGGCGCATTGCGGCGGCAATCTTATCTGACGCGTCAGATAAGTATTCTGCGCTTGACTTCTGTTCAAAAGAAGAGTTTTCGGTAATAAAAAAACTTGTTTCGATGAAAATGAATGGAATTGTTTCTACAAGCGCAGGGCGTCTTTTTGACGCCGCCGCCGCAGTTTTAGGGATAAGAAAAGCTTCTACGTACGAAGGCGAATCTTCGTGCTGCCTTGAGTTTAATGCAGAAAGCCTTCTCGATAATGATGGACAGCTTTCAGAAAAAAATTCTGAGTTAATCGAAAAACTTTATGATGAGTTTAAGTTACTTTCAGGTTCTTCTTTTATTCAGCTTAAAGAAAACTTTTTTACGCTAAAAACAGATTTACTCATGCACTTTATCGCAGACAAAAAACTTGAAGGCTTTGACTCATCAGTTCTTGCTTTTTTGTTCCACAAAATTTTTGCAGAAATGATATTCGAAGGCTGTGTTTATTCAGCAGAAAAAACAGAAGTAAAAACAATCGCTTTAACAGGCGGTGTAATGCAGAACATTCTTCTTCTTAATCTTTTAGAAAAAGAATTAAGAAAAAAAGATTTTAATATTTTAATTCATTCAATGATACCGGCAAACGACGGAGGCATCTGTCTTGGTCAGGCCGTTATCGGGAGGTCACTATGTGTGTAGGATTGGCAGCTCAGGTAAAAAAAGTAAGCGGCGGAACTGCAGTAATTGATGCAGGTGGAGCTACAAAATCAATCAGCGCAGAGCTTATCGAAAATCTCGAACCTGGAGATTATGTAATGGTTCACGCAGGAATTGCAATTGCGAAAATTGACAAACCTGAAACAGATGAAAATTAATTCTCGGAGAACCAGATGAAAGAATTAAACGAACTTATCGAACACATTAAAAATTATTCGGGTAAAAACATAAAGATAATGGAAGTCTGTGGAACTCATACTCATGAAATTTTCAGACAGGGAATAAGAAACATTCTTCCTTCAAACATTACACTCATTTCTGGTCCGGGATGTCCTGTATGTGTTACACCGAACAGTTTTATCGACGAAGCAATTGCTCTCGCTCTTGAAAATAACTGCACTATAACGACATTCGGGGATTTGGTCAGAGTTCCGGGAAGCCAGATGAGTCTTGCAGAAGCTCGCGCAAAGGGTGCAAAAATAAATGTAGTTTATTCACCGCTTGATGCAGAAAATTATGCAAAAGAACATCCGGATGAACAGGTTGTTTTTCTTTCTGTAGGTTTTGAAACTACAGTTCCTGCAAATGCATTAAGCGTCCTTCATGCAAAAAAAGACGGCCTTGATAATTATTCAATCTTAACTTCAAATAAAACGATGGATAACGCTTATGCTGCTTTAAAAGATTCTGCAGACGCATTTTTGTATCCGGGTCATGTAAGTGTAATTACCGGAACTGCAATTTATGACAAATTAAAAGAAGAAGGAATCTCGGGCGTCGTATGCGGTTTTACAAGCCATGAAATTCTTTCTGCAATATGCGCGATAATCGACAATGTAGAAACAGAAAAACCATTTTTCTTAAACTGCTATCCTTCTGTCGTAAAACCAGAAGGAAATCCTGCAGCATTAAAAATAATTCACGACATGATGAAAAGCTGCGATGCAACATGGCGCGGTCTTGGAGTAATAAAAAATTCAGGGCTTGAATTAAACGATGAATATGCAAACTTTGATGCAAGAAAAAAATATAATCTTAGAAAAATCGAAGGCAAACAGAATCCTGCATGCAGATGCGGTGAAATACTTCAGGGAAAATGCAGACCGGATGAATGCCCGTGCTTTGGAAAAAACTGTACGCCTGAACATCCGATTGGAGCATGTATGGTTTCAAGCGAAGGTTCATGCAGCGCATTCTATAAATACGGAGCAAACAATAGTCTTTAAGGAGAAAAATTATGAATGAATTTATTACACTGGCACACGGTGCCGGAGGAAAGCAGACTTCTGAATTAATCGGCGGCTTGTTTAAAAAATATTTTGCAAATAAAAATCTTACTGCAGACGATGCAGCTGTCGTTGACTTTCCTGTTAATCAGAATGAAAGTGCAAAGCTTGTAATGACGACAGACGGCTTTATTGTTTCTCCTCAGGAGTTTAACGGCGGCAACATCGGTAAGCTTTCTATCTGCGGAACTGTAAACGACCTTGCATGCATGGGAGCAAAACCTCTTTATCTTACATGCGCATTCGTAATCGAAGAAGGCTTTAGCGTTTCTAAACTCGAAGAAATCGTAAAGGCAATGGGAAAAACTGCAGACGAAGCCGGTGTTCAGATTATTGCAGGCGATACAAAAGTTGCAGGTAAAGGTCAGGTAGACGGAATTTTTATAACAACGACAGGTGTTGGTCAGCGCCTTAATGGAGTTGCAACAGGCGGAGCTCTTGCAAAAGACGGTGATGTTGTAATCGTTACTGGTGACATAGGACGACACGGTTGCTGCATTCTGCTTGCACGAAACGAATTTGGAATCGATGCAGATGTAAAAAGCGACTGCGCTCCTTTAAGCAACAGTGTACTCGCCCTTCTTGATGCTACAAAAGATGTTCATGTAATAAGAGATGCAACACGCGGCGGAGTCGGAACAGTATTATACGAAATTGCAGAACAGAGTAATGTAAGCATTCATCTTGATCAGGACAAAGTTCCTGTAAGCAGCGAAGTAAAAGGCGTATGCGGAATGCTCGGACTCGAACCGCTTTATCTTGCATGTGAAGGACGCCTTGTAATTTTTGCACCGGAATCTCAGGCAGATGCAATTTTAAATTCACTTAAAAAACAAAAATACACAGAAGGCGCATGTATAATCGGAAAAGTTTCTTCTGACAACCCTGGACGCGTAATCGTAGAAACAGAAATCGGAAGTAAAACAATGCTTCCACCTCCGGGCGGAGAACTCCTCCCTCGAATCTGTTAAATTGTAAAATCGCGCAATTAGATTTTACAGACACTAAACAAGGAGACACCAATGTATAAAATTGCAGTATATGGAAAAGGCGGAATCGGAAAATCAACGACAGTTTCAAACATGTCGCGTGCGCTTGCTTTGCAGGGCTATAAAGTCCTTCAGATTGGATGCGACCCTAAGGCAGATTCAACCGCAAACCTTACAGGCGGCAAAAGAATCGAAACCGTTCTTGATCTTATCAGAAGAAAAAACCAGAACATTTCACTTAACGAACTTATCACTGTAGGTGATGGCGGCGTTCTCTGCGTAGAAGCCGGCGGTCCAACTCCAGGACTTGGCTGTGCAGGCCGCGGAATCATAAACGCCCTCGAACTTCTCGAAGAAAAAAAAGCATACGAGGTTTATGAACCAGATGTTGTTTTCTACGACGTACTCGGTGATGTTGTTTGCGGCGGATTTTCCATGCCGATGAGAGATGGTTATGCAGACAAAGTTTTTGTCGTAACAAGCGGCGAAGCAATGGCAATTTACGCTGCAATGAATATCGCGCTTGCAGTAGAAAATTTTAAAGACCGTGGTTATGCAACACTCGGCGGAATAATTTTAAACCGCAGAAATGTTCCTGACGAAGATGCAAAAATTCAAAAGCTTTCAGAAGATACCAATGCGCCTGTTGTAGGAAAACTCACATTCAGTCAGACAGTCCGTGAGGCAGAAGCGCTTCATAAAACTGTCGTAGAAGCTTTCCCTGACAGCGACATGGCAAAAGAATATATCGAACTTTCAAAGGCAGTTCTTGAACATACAAAAAAATGAATGAAATTATAATAAAGGCAAAAGACCTTGATAAAAACGAAGTTTTCTCAGGTGGAGTCGAGTATTCTTCTCCGGCACGCGGAAAGTGGACTATCGCACATCTTTCGATGCTGATTCCTCATTCACATCAGATTTATATCGGTGCAATCTGCTGTCTTCGTGGTGTTGTCCTTTCTGCTGCAGAGTTTAATGGCCTTGACCGTTATTCAATGATTCACATAAAAGATTTTGACATGGTCGACACAAGCATGGAAGGTTTTATCATCGATGGAGTTACAGACATCCTTTCCAATTTAAAAGAAATTCCTCCGTGCGTTCTTTTATATACAACATGCATCCATCACTTTGTTGCATGCGATATGAATCTTGTTTTCAGAACTTTAAGAGAAAGATTTCCCAAAGTTGATTTTGTTGACTGCTACATGACTCCTACAATGAGAAAAAAAGTTGCACCTGATGATCTTATGCGAAGCCAGCTTTACGCAGCACTTGAAGTTAAAGAAAAAAATCCAAAGCAGATCAACATAATAGGAAACTGCTACGCAAAATCTCACGACTCAGAGCTTTATACACTTCTTGAAAAAAACGGCTACACGATAAAAGATATTTGCACATGCAAAACCTATCAGGAATACAAATCGATGGCAGAAAGTTCCTTAAATCTTTACATGCTTCCGCAGGCAACCCTTGCAGTTCAAAAACTCGAAAAGCGTCTTAACCAAAAAAGCATTTACATTCCGCAAGTTTATACGTTTGATAAAATTGAACAGAACCTTACCCTTCTTTCCTCTTCATTAAACCTTACAGAATCGATTAATATAGAAGGTTTAAAGCAAAAAGCTAAAGATAAAATTGAACAAACTAAAAAAATTCTTTCTGACGTACCGATTGCAATTGATTACACTGCAACAAACAAGCACGTAAACCTTGCACGCTTTTTACTTGAAAATAATTTTAACGTTTTTAGAATTTACACAGATGTAATTCATCCGGAAGAAAATGACGACCTTAACTGGATTAAAAATAATTACCCTGACTTAGAGTTTTCACCGACAATCGATTACCGCTGCCGATTTATAAATTCTCTTTCCAGAAAAAGTACTGATAAAAAAATTGCAATCGGCCAGAAAGCAGCATATTTTCTTAATACAGAACATTTTGTAAACCTCATCGAAGATTCAGATCTATCGGGCTTTGACGGAATCTGCAGACTATGTGATTTACTTATTGATGCATTCAATAATAAAAAAGATATGAGAAACCTCATCCAGGTTAAAGCATGGGGGTGCGAAGCATGAAAAGAGTTTCTTACAGACTTTCTGCATATTCTTCGGATCTTTTCGGAGTAGCCTCTGCATTATTTGAACTCGGCGGGCTTACTGTAATCCATGATGCTTCCGGGTGTAATTCAACTTATACGACACATGACGAACCTCGCTGGTACGACATGGACTCGATGGTTTATATTTCTGCCCTTACAGAAAGTGATGCCGTAATGGGGAATGATAAAAAAATAATCGACGATATAATCCGGACTGCAAAAGAATCAAAGCCAAAATTTATTGCGCTTACTTCAAGCCCGCTTCCTATGATAATGGGAACTGACTTTAAAGGAATTGCACGTCTTATTCAAAAGCACACCGGAATCGAAACTATGGGCTTTAATACAAACGGAATGAACACATATGACGCTGGAATTTCTGAAAGCCTTGCAGAGCTTGCTCTCCGTTTTTGCAAAAACAGTGATTCCAGCAACAGCCCGCGCGACAACTCAGCCTCCGCATCAACAAGTTCAGCTAAAAAAATAAATCTTCTCGGCATTACGCCGCTTGATTTTTCGATTAACGGAAATGCAGAAGCGCTAAAAAAATATTACGAAAGCCAGGGCTATGAAGTTCTTTCTACATGGGCAATGGGAAACACACTGGAAGAACTCATATACGGCGCACAGAACGCAGACTTAAATATCGCAGTCACACTTTCCGGAATAAAAACTGCGCGCGTTTTAAAATCGATTTACGGAACGCCATTTATAACCGAGTGCCCGATTGGAAAAAATTTTACTTCGTTTTATAAAAAAGAAAACAATACATCCAGACCGCACCCAGACAAAAAAACACGAAATGAAAAAGTCGTAATCATAGGCGAAGGCCTGATTTCACTTGAACTTAAAGCCTGCCTCATAAAAGATTTCGGCTTTAATGACGTTAAAATCATCTCCCCATTAAAACTTGCAGGGCAGATTTTCGAAGACGATATAAACCTTACAGATAAAGAATTTCTTTCAAAAAGCGATTATTTTATCACAGATGAGGAAGAAGATATTGCACAAATATCACAAAATGCTGATATAATAATAGCAGATCCGCTTTACAACAGAATTTGTACATACGGCAAAAAAGCATCAGAGATTAAAACACGATTTATTTCATTCCCGCACGATGCTTATTCCGGCAGAATCTTTCATGATGAACTTCCGGAATTTATTTTTGATGGAACAGATAACTGGCTTAAAGATTATCTGGGGGAGGCAGAATAATGCTTAAAAAACAGGAATGGTTTGAAAGCGAAGAGTTCTGGAAAAACTACGGACCAATCATGTTCGATGCAAGCCATTGGGCAGAAGCACCGGGCATCGCAGAATCAATCTGTAAAATTGCAGGCTTAAAAAAAGGCAACACGGTTTTAGACGCAGGCTGCGGACCTGGAAGAATCGCCGTTGAGTTTGCGCTTAAAGGATTAAAAGTAACGGGCGTTGATTTAATTCAGGCTGAACTTGACGCTGCAAAAGAAACTGCTGACGATGAAAAAGTAAAACTTAATCTCGTAAAAGCAGACCTAAGGGAATACACGACAGACAAAAAATTTGACTGCGCAGTAAACCTTTACACAAGTTTCGGCTACTGCGAATCAATCGAAGACGACCTTAAAATCCTCAAACACATTGCAGACGCATTAAAGGACAACGGCTTTTTCGTAATGGAATGTACAAGCCGCGAAATAGCAGTAAGATATTTTACCGAAGGCGAATGGTTTGAACGCGCAGGAAAAACAGTTTTAACAGAATTCAGTGTAGAAGGTGCATGGGAAGGTCTTCGCTCAAAATGGATTTTAATCGACAACACGACAGGGAGAAGAATCGAACACGAGTTTGTTCAAAGGCTCTACTCTGCAGTTGAATTAAAACGAATGATGCTTGCAAGCGGGTTTAAGTCTGCAGAGATTTACGGTGATTTTAATTTTGCGCCTTACAATCAGAACGCAGCTACAATGGTAATCGTCGCAAGAAAATAAACTGCACATTTTTTGACGCAGGCGTTGCCCTGCGTCATTTTTTTCGATATTATTTTAACATTATTGCGGTAAGCATGTGCTCCTTTTTTTGATGAGTTCTTCTGAACGAACAGAGCTTTTCATCTTCAATTGTGCATCTGCTTACCGTAAATATTTTTTCTTTACTAAGCCCGCATTTAAGCAAAGTTATTTCAATCGCTTTTTCAAGATCAAGAAGATATTTTTCTGAATCACGCGGAATAAAAAAAGAACCAGTGTCACTTCCAAAAAACATCTTAAACTCATCGATTAACTCACTTCCAACTTCATAACATTCTTTACATGCACAAGGTCCGATTACAGCAATTAAGTCCGCCGGATCCGATTCATAATTTAAAGTAAACTTACTTACCGCATTTTTACATATCATCTTTGCAGTTCCGCGCCAGCCGCTGTGAACAATACCGCACGCTTTTTTTACAGGATCAAGTAAATAAACCGGAACACAGTCTGCTTCAAAAGAACATAAAAGAAGTCCCTTATCATCCGTAACAAGAGCGTCATATTCTCTTAATTCAAGAGAGCGCGTAACACCTTCGCCGGCTTCTTTTTTAGAAACAACACGAACAATATCTGTATGAGTCTGATCTGTCGTACACATAGATTCAGGCTTAACGCCAAGAACTTCAGAAAGCTTTTCGTAGCTTTCTTTATAACCAGGATTGCTCATTTTCCATGCGACAGTATCATTTGTCGTGTAAAATGCATGTACAAGATTTGTCTTATCAAGAACATCAATCGAAAAATATTTTATCTTTTCATCATGAAAAATTGAATCAGTATAATTCATTACACTACTTCGTCTGCAACAATTTTAATTCCGTTTCGACCCTTATTTTTTACTTCGTAGAGAGCTTTATCTGCATTCTCCATTGATTTTTCAAGGTCTCTGGTATTTGTAATAAACCCACCGATACTACATGTAGACGAATATTCTTTTCCGTAAGAAATTCTTGTAATCTCTGTTGCAATAAGATCAGCCTTTTTCTTTGCAAGTGAAACATCAGAAATGTTTTTAAGCATTACAAGAAATTCGTCACCGCCAAATCTTACAGCAATATCACCTACCCTGCAGTTTGACTTTATAACAGATCCTACCTTGCTTAAAATATCATCTCCTTCAAGATGTCCGAAATTATCGTTAATATATTTAAACTTATCAAGGTCAATAAACAGAAGAACATAATAAATTCCGTCATCTTTTGCATTAAGGTACTTATGCATTATTTCTGTTCCAGAAGTCTTATTATAAATTCCGGTAAGTTTATCAAACTGGCCTTCATAAATAATTGTTTCTACTTCTTCCATTGCAGACTCAAGCTTTTTCTGCTGAATCATTTTATTCTTTTCTTCAAGCTGCTGAGCCTTAATCTTTTCATCAATATTTTCAATACCGATTACAATAGAATTAACAACATCATCATCACCTTTAACCTTTACAATTTTAGCCTCGTAATATTCATAACCTGTATCTGTTGTAATCTTATACTTTTTCGTAATATAAGTTCTGTCATGCAAAAGATGCATAAGGCTTTCTTTAGAACAGAACTCCAGCATTTCAATTCTATCAAGCTCGTCCGTGATAAGATGATTGATATAATACTTATACGCTTTTTCATATTTAAGTTTCTTTTTAAGATTGTATCCGTACATTTTTTTCATACGTTCATCAAGACGGTAAGGAGTAAGCATATCATCCTTTACATCAATATGAAATACAGAAGCGTACTCAACTGCAAGAGCTTCGATTACAGCACCGCTTGCAGCTTTTTCCTGTTCCATCCTTCGCTTTCTAAGAAGTTCACTGTAAATAAGAAACGAAACTGTTTTTGCAATCGTAATATCATGAAGATATTCTTTTGAATTTTCAATTTCAATCATTCCGATAATCTGACCTTCTGCAATAAGCGGAACAACCTGGATATTCTTTATTTTATTCTGCTGAACAAACAGCCTGAAGAACGCAGTTTTAAAAGTTGTCTTTTCTGTAACATTAAGATAATATTCGCCGTCGTTATAACAGTAACCGACAAGCATTTCTACGATTGAAGACGGAATCGACTCAATTTCATCTGCAATTGAGTCAACACCATTAGCAAGCCATTCGCTTTCTGCTTTAATTCCCTTTTTATCATCAGTCAACTGAAAAAGCAGGACACGATCAGCAATATAATAATTTGCAAGAAGTCCGATTAAAGTATTTATCGTTTCATCCGGAACAGAATTTCTGTAAAGAACATTTGAACACGCATCAAGAATATCTTTCTGCTGATGGCGAAGAAGTTCGCGCGAAAATCTTTCACGTTCACGAACAACTTCAAAAATAAAAATAGAAAAACATGAAAGCATATATCCGATTGAGTAGTACGGAATATTAGGATACAAAAGCTGCAGAAATCCTGTAACAATCGGGATAAGACAGAAAAGTACGATTGAATAGCTTAACTTTCTGTTTTCTTTTTTAAATTTCGTAAATGCACATATCGAAATAATAAACGCAACAAAAAAATAAATATAATCAAGAACATAAAGAGTTTTTACGAAAGAATCGATTCCGCGTGTATAACGTCTATCTGTTCCGACATAAAAAATTGCACCCGAAGAAAAATTATAAAATAAAAGGGCTGTCTCAATTACAAGTGGAATAACTAAAACAAGATATACAAATCTTCTATACTTTAATTTATAGCCTGCATATGCAATAACAAAAACAAGAAGGGCAAATGCAACGACAGTAGATGAAAAATAAAAAAGGGTCGTTGCAAAAACAATCCAGTCAGACGAAAGAATCGTACCGGATACAACAAGCCCCCAGAAAATATCAATAAGGCAGAATATTACCGTAACGCCAATCAGATAATCAAAATACTTTTTTCTTTCGTTCTGATTCTGGTCTTTTCTTCCCTGTACTATTATAAGCAGCAGAATTAAAAGACTTACCGCACCTACAAGTACATACTGTATATCAAGCATAAAAACAAACCCCTCATACCCAATTATAAAGGGAAAATCTGCATTTAGTCGAGTTCAAATTGAACAAAATTCAAATCTTTAAATAATCTGTGAAAGCCTGTACGCGTTTTCGTAAAAGACCTTTTCCATTTTATCTGCATAGGCTTCATTAAGAATATCAAGCTGTTTCATAGTCTCAGAAAGTGTTTCATTACCGCCAAAAATCACTTCAGAATAGCCCTTTTCGCGAAGCTGCTTTGCCGTAAGGTTTTCTATCTGGTTTACGTATCCAACAAAATCTTCGCCCGAAAGCCTTTCAAGAGCCTTTTCATCCAGAAGCGGAAACTTAAGGTTCATCACGTTTTTAAAGCCCTTATGTCCCGCAAGACGCCCGTTACAAGAACCGCCGGCATCATCCACGCCGTTCCAGCCGATAACCCCGGCAGAAAACAATATAAGCTCATAAAGCGAAAGCCCCATCGAAAAAGCCATCGTCTGCGTCATTCCCGAAATGCGCGAATTTATTTCTATAAACCACCACGCCCCGTCAGAATAAACAAGATCAATCTGCGCAATTCCCGAAAACTTTAAAAGCCCCGCAAGGCGCGCCACTTCTTTCCTAAGCTCCGAAACCCCAAATTTCTCGTTTTCGACCGGTCCGAGCTTTACATTCTGTTTAGGGCTTGTAAGCCCAAACTGGTTTACACTGTTAACAAGAGGCGGCGACACAAGATATTTACCGTCAGTTCCGTAAACTTCGATTCCAAAAGAAATCCCGTCAAGAAATTCTTCTACCACTCTGTCGCCGTTGTTCTTCTTAGACAAAAGAACGTGGCGCGCCTGGTTAAAGGTCGTAACTACATCCATCCCGTAAGAAGAAAGCCCCGAAGTCTCTTTTATCACGACAGGAAATTTCAGTTTTTTAATTTCAGAAAAAATGTATTCACGGTAAACATTTTCGTTTATACAGTTTCTTCCGCGCTCTGCATAAAAAAGCTCATGATGAACATAAACGCCTTTTGCAACATTAAAATTATTGTTAATTAAAAACTGTCTCGTTTCATTTTTATCAAAGCATATCCTGCATGTATCTGCATCATGGCACACAGTTTTAATTCCTGCATCCCGTAATTTTTCTGCAATCATCGCATCCTTTATACTCATCCAGTCAAAAGGCTCTTTCCAGTAAGAAACCGCGATTGCAGTATCAGGCTTTTCGTTTATTATAACCTGCGCAATTTTTTCTGCATCAGAGTTCTGCTCATCGATAAAAATATATTTTACTCTATCCGACATAACGCCCGACTCATCATAAAGAAACATTCCGGGCTTTTGCATTACGATTACAAAATCGCACTCAGGATATTTTTCCTTTAATGAGTTCCACTGTTCACGGCAGGACGGAATCATTTTAAACTCCATTCTGCCGCTTTCATAATGATTTGAATTAGTCGAGTAAAATAAAATTTTCATAAATTAATCTTTAAAGTAAGAGTCAAATTCGTCATCGCCCTTTACACGATTTTTTCTCTTAGGTTTTTCGTGATACTCTTTATTGATGCGTTCAAACTCATCAAAATCTTCAAAAGGAGATTTCGGAATTATAAGCGATGCAACAATATAGATTAAAAGTCCGCTCAAACCTGTAAAAAACAATACGATAAAAATCACACGAATTACAATCGGATCAATGTTAAAATATTCAGCAATTCCGCCGCATGTTCCAAAAATAACCTTGTTTGTATCTGATTTGTACATTCTTTTTTCCATATTCTAAAACTCCTTACGTTTGTCCGTAGTCCTGCACTATCTTGCAGATTTGATTTTTACTTCTCCCATTCCGCAGATAATCGAAATATGATTTTCTTTTCTCTCTTCTATGTATGACTGCGAAAAACCACTTCTCTTATCCGAGCCAAACTCAATCGAGCCCATTCCGACTTTTGCATCGTAAGAATAATCAGAAAGATTTTTTCTGCTCCTGATTTTTACGCTTCCCATTCCGCAGTCGATTTTTGTAAAGCCGATAAAATTTCCTTCGATATCAACATTTCCCATGCTGCATCTTATCTGAGTTGCTTCAGAAGATAAACCGTCTGCTTCAAAATCACCTGCTCCGATATCTATCATAGTTCTCGAAGAAAAAAGATTCAATTCTTTTGTTCTTATTCTTCCTGCAGCAAGAGCAATCTTCATGTTTTCAAGTTTTGTGCTTTCTGGAACAGTTATAAGAACTCTCGGGCGCCATGAAGAATTTTTTGATCTTCTGAAAAAAGGCAGCGACGGAATTTTTCTCTTGTTTTCGATAATAAGAGTTCCTGCTTCGTTTATCTCACATCTAAAGTCAGTTTCGTAAATTCCGCGTGTCTCAATTTTATACTCGCTTCCAGATTTTATTACGACATCTGCAGCACCAAGAGAAATACCCAGATTCTTTACATCTCCTTTTGCAAAAGTAAAAAGAAGTTTTTCATCGTCATCAAAACCATAGTCATCGTCAACGCTTTCTTTTTTCTTTTTAGTTTCCTTTGCCGGAACACATGTAAATTTCTCGATGATTGTTTTTGCAAGATCTTCTGGTTCTCCAAGCTCCTGCATCACTTTATCATCATCATCTGCATCATCAAAATAGTCTGAATAATACTCAAGCGCCTCGTTTCTTTCTTCTGCCGGCAACGCCTGAATGCAATATTCCAATTTTTTAAGATACTGTTTCTTTGTCATTTTAGTCCTCCATTCCAAGCAGGATAGAATTGATTTTCTTACGATATTCAATCCAGCTGTTACGATACTTATCAAGCAGAATCATTCCGCTTGACGTAATCTTGTAATAACGCCTGTTGCGCCCGTCATATTCCATATCATAGGTTTCAAGATACCCGTCTTTCTGAAGCCTCCTCAGAACCGGATACAGGGTACTTTCTGACACATCAAGAACACTCCTGACGTCCTGGGTAATCTTGTAGCCGTAAGTACCTTCCCTCGAAACAACAGAGAGCACGACCGCATCAAGCAGCGTCGTACCAGAATTAAAAGTCATTCATACCTCCGTCTTCTATATCTAACAATATTGTTTTAATAACTATAATATACAGAGTATAATATTATATCGTCAAGTATTATTTCTGCTTTTCATGTAAATTTAACACGCGGAATTTAACAAAGTGTCACCAGATTTTTCAAATTTTGCCTCTGCTCATAAAAAAACGCCCTCAAAATGAATCTTTCAGCTGAACAGGCTTCGAAAATCACAGGGCTTAGCCTGGATAAAGTAAACGAACTGCAAAAGGAACTTGCACAAAACCCCGCTTAAAAATCAAATTTTTAAACTACAACTTTAATGACAAAACTCTTACAAAACGTTATAGTAAAACAATCTTTTTACACTTCATTGAAGGTTCTTCAAAAAGTGCAGAAATTCAAAACCTGCCGCTGGCAGTAAAATTATTATCAGAAGGAGAACGAACATGGTCGATTCAACAAAAAACTCACGCTTTATTTCTAAACGCATTAAAAATGCCAAACGTATTATCGATGATGCAATTCGTACTGTGCAGCGTCGCCTTCTGGCACTAATTGCAGGCGGATACCCTCATGCGCACACATCAGCGCATCTGGCAGGCGCAGTGTCCTCGGACACAGGAATTTTTGTAGAATTAAGGAGAATCAGACAATGGAGAATATCAACACAATTTCAAAGCCGGTTATAGATTTAAAGCAGACAGGTCTTCAGATTAAAAACCTCAGAACAGTAAACGGATTTTCAATTCACGACATACAATCAATTTTCGGGTTTGAGTACCCGCAGGCAGTTTACGCATGGGAACAGGGAAAGAATATTCCTTCCATCGATAACCTGCTGGTTCTTGCTGACCTTTTCGGGGTTTCGATAGAAAATATCGTTGCCACAAAGAAAATCACGATTACACTAAGGTCAAAGGTCGCATAGATTAAAGGCAAAAAAATAATTTTACTTTTCACAATATCGATGTTACTATATACATAAGGGTGTATCCCGAGTTAAAAATACGCCGAGAGGCAAACCAGAGAGGTGGAATTATGACTAAATCAATTACAGCAGTAGGTTTTGACCTTGACCAGAAGCAGTCAGACATGATCGAAAAAAAACTTCAGCGTATCTCTTATGCTGATGACCTTATTATAGACCTTATTGTCCGTGTTAAACACGAAAAAGAATACAGCTTCGATATCGTAGCTAACTTCCGCTGGGGAGTACAGGGTCACGTAACAGGTTCTGACTTTGATTTCGCAGCTGCTTTAAACAAGACTATGGATGTCCTTGACCAGAAAATCAAAAAGGAAAAGGATAAAGTTCAGAATCGTTAGAAGTCTGAATTAAATAAAATCACATGAGGGGGTGATTCTTATCTAGATGGCCGGTAGAAATACCGGTCGTTTTTTTGCTTTTTTTCCTTGCACTTTCGTCTATGATTGTGTATAGTGTATTTATGGCTGATAAGAAATTTACAGTTTTAGATTTGCTTTCACTTGAGCTGCACGGACACGACGAAATCAATCTTCGCTGTGTTGCAGGACGCAAGGGACTCATACGCCCTATCACTGTTCCTGACATCAACCGTCCTGGGCTTGCTCTCTCTGGTTTTTACGAAAGCTTTGCTTATCAGCGCGTTCAGCTTTTTGGCCGCGGAGAAGTCGCATACCTCAACAAGCTCGAAGCAGAAGGAAGACTCGACACTATAAAACAGTTTTTCTCTTTTGCAATTCCGTGCTGTATCTTTGCACACAACCTCGAGCCTTCTCCTTCGTTCATCGAGTTTGCAGAAGAAAACGAATGCTCTCTCCTCGTAACAGATCTTGAGTCAACTGAATTATCAAACAGACTTGTACGTCTTTTTTCAAATATATTTGCACCTCGAAAAACAATGCACGGAGTTCTCGTAGAAGTTTTCGGTGAAGGAATTCTTTTGTGCGGTCACTCAGGTGTAGGTAAATCAGAAACTGCCCTCGACTTAGTAGAGCGCGGTCACCGTCTTGTTGCCGACGACATCGTAGAAATCCGATGCGTAAACGGAAACACAATTTTAGGAACCGGTGCAAATACTCTTATCAGCCACCATATGGAAATCCGCGGACTCGGAATCATAAATGTTTCTGAGCTTTATGGTGTCGGTGCAATCCGCGAACAAAAAGAGATTCAACTTGTTGTTGAACTTGAAGAATGGGATTCAAACAAGATTTACGATAGAATAGGAACCAACCAGCGGACAATGGATTTACTTGGTGTAAAAATTCCGGCTATCGAAATTCCTGTTAAACCTGGCCGTAACCTTCCTATCATCATTGAGGCTGCCGCAATGAACGAGCGTCTCAAGAAAATGGGATACAACTCGGCACGCGACTTTAACCAGAACGTCCTCAAATGGATCGAAACTGGAGAAGCGCAGGCTGCGTACTACGGACAGGATGATAATTACTAAAAGTTTTATATTCAATTATAATAAAACTGGAGGAAGATTGAATTATGGTAGAAAAAATTCTTACCGTTAAGAACAGAGCAGGTATTCATGCCCGCCCTGCAACATTAATAGCGCAGCTTGCAAATAAATTTACTTCTGAGATTACTCTCGAAAAAGATTCAATTGTTGTAAATGCAAAATCAATCATGGGTGTTATCACGATGGCAGCCGGATACAATACAACTATGACACTAAAAGTCGAAGGACCGGACGAAAGCGAAGCTGCAAGTGCCATCGAAAATCTTTTTGATACAAAATTTGATGACGAGTAGTATTCTGCATCAAAACCGCAATCTGATTATTATTTAAATTAAAGGGAGATTTATGAAAGAGATTACAGAAAGACAAAAAGAGATTCTTAACTTTATTTCTGATTATCAGGAAGAAAATTCTTATCCTCCTACAGTACGCGAAATAGGAGATCACTTTGGCGTTTCAATCCGCGCAGTTCAGGATCATATTACAGCCCTTCAGAAAAAAGGCTTTATTTCACAGACACAGAAAAAATCACGCTCAATCAAAGTATTGATTGACGAACGCAAAAAAGATTCATCAATGTTCCTCGATAAAGTTCCTGTAATCGGAACAATCGCAGCAGGCAAACCGCTTTTGTGCGAAGAAAACTATGAAGGTTATGTTACTTTAACAGAACCTTTTATCCGTCCGGGCAAAAGTTATTTTGCTCTTCACGTGCGCGGTCAGAGCATGCAGGGCGCAGGAATTTTAGAAGGTGACCTTGCAATCGTAGAACAGGCTTCTACTGCAGTCGACGGACAGATTGTTGTTGCAGTAATTGATGATGCAATCACTTTAAAAAGATATTTTAAGGAACCGTCAAGGATTCGTCTCCAGCCAGAAAATCCTGCGTTCCATCCGATATACTGTCAGGAAGTACGCATCGTAGGTATTCTTGCAAACCTCGTACGCACATACTAACAGCACGCTTCTTACGGATAAAAGATGAGCATTCCAGTTTACCTTTACACAGGACCAGAGTTCGGCGAACGCAATGACGCCGTTAATCTTCTTAAAGAAGATTTTAAAAAGAAATTTGGTTCTGTAGATGAATACCTGTACTACGCTACCGATACCTCTGTTGCAACCGTCGTTTCGATGCTGCAGAGTGAATCGCTTTTTCAGGATGCGACATGTGTAGTTTACAAATCATGCGAGCTCATCAAGAAAAAGGAAGACATAGAACTTTTATCTTCCTGGATAAAGTCTGTTACACCTGATTCAAAAAATAAAAATCCAAAGCAATCTTCGATGCTCATTCTTGTATCAGACGAGACAAGCGTTGACTCAAAACTTTCAAAGCTTGTTCCAAAAGAAAATCAGAAAGTTTTCTGGGTAATGTTTGAAAACCGCCGTGTTCCGTGGATTAAAGATTTATTCAGAAAAAACGGCTACCAGATAGAACAGGAAGCAGCCGAACTTATTCTTGAACTTGTAGAAAATAATACAGAAAGCCTTAAAGCCGAATGCTCAAGATTTTTTACCCTCTTTCCGCAGGGAACAGAAATAACCACAGGCGATGTAGATAAAATCCTTGCAGACACAAGAGAAGAAACACCGTTTACGCTCTTTGGTGCAATGACAGATTCTTCTGTACGCCCCGAAAAACGCCTCGAAAACTCACTTTCGATTCTGCAGAAAATAAGGCTTTCAAAAGAAAACAAAAGCCCTGCAATAATTGCAGGACTCGCATTCTGTTTCAGAAAGCTTCTCTCCTACCACGAGCTGTGCTCAGGCGGTACTCCTGATGAATTTACTTTAAAAAAATCAGGCTTTGCTTCGAGCATGATAAGGCAGCAGTATGCAAAGGCTTCAAAAATTTGGAGCTACGGACAGACGATGGCAATCCTTGCAGGACTTTCAAACACAGATATGACTGTAAGAAATATCGGTTCTGCAGTCGAAACTTCGTGCCTTGAGCTCATGCTCTATTCAATAATCATTAAAAAAGGATCTTCTTTAGCCAGCTATGTCGAGGCTGTCTAAAATTTCCTTAAGTTTCTTAAGTTCTTCTTCCGTAAAAGTAACGCCCTTTCCCATCTTATCATGATCAGGCGCCCATGTACGGATGTCGTATTTTGCAGGCCGCCCGCCCCATGAAACCTTATTAAGCTCCAGAGTCCAGCCGCCTTTACCCTCAGAAATTAATCCAAGACTCTCTGTTATTTCAAATGTAAAATCATCTGCCATAAAACACCCCGTTTTAAAGTCTGTTCAACAAAAATTATAACTTATGAATTTGGAGATTTCAAGAAATTCGTTATTGTTTTATACTATTAATTGTAGTAAAATGATAGTAATTCAAGAAATTGGAGGAAATGGATGAAAAAGTATTTGCTTTTTGCATTAATGGCATTATCGCTGATTTTTGCATCTTGTAAATCAACAGATCAGGAAACAGCAGATGAAACTAAAGCTGATGCCGAAACAAAAATTGAACAGCAGGCAGAAGACAGTACAAAGGATTTATCAGCAGAACAGTTAGTTTCTAAGGCAGAAGAATCTCGCGCAAAGGCAGTAGAAGCCGGTGCAGAAGATTATTATTCAAATCAGTTAAAAGTTACAGACGAAATGCTTCTTGCTGCTAAGGACAAAGTAGCAAAAGGTGACAAAAAAGTAACTGATGAACTCAAAGACATCAATAACAGATACCTCGCATTACAGAAGGCTTCTGAAACTAAAAACTTAAAGAAGAGAATCGAAGAATTAGGTTTTGATGAACAGAACAAAGAAGCTTATGACGCTGCAGGAAAGCTTTATGATGATCTTGAAGAAAAAATTCAGAATGGTGCAGACGGAATTACAATGTTAAAGGCTGCAGAAGTTTCTTACGGTGCTTACTATGCAATTTTCTATGATTCATTCAAGAAGCTTGCAACAAAAGAACGCGAAGGTGCTATTGCAGAAAAGAAAAACGCAGACAGTGTAAAAGCCGGTGTTGCACGCAAAGAAGAATACAAGAATTATGCTAATCTTATTCAGACTGGTGACAACCACTTTGTAACAAAGAATCCAGAAAAAGCATATGACTGCTACAAAGACGCAAAAGAAAAATTCGAAGCACTCTATAAAGATGTTGCAGAAAAGAGAGCAGAAGCTCAGAGAAAGATCGAAGAAGCTAAAGCAAAAGTTCGTGATGTAGAAGCTTATGCAGGCGAAGCAGATGAAAGACTTCCTCTTGGAGACGAAAAGATTGACGGTATCGAAGAAAGCGATGCTGTTCTCCTCGAAGAAGAAGAATTTGCAGATCCAGATGATGCAGTTATCGAAGTTAAAGAAGACGTAAAAGTAGAAAACGACGGTGCTGTTCAGATTTTCAAAGAAGCTGTGGGAGTGGAGGATAAATAATGAAAAAGATTATTTCAGTATTAGCATTTGCCTTATTGGCAGGTTCACTTTTTGCAGCAGGCTACAGCTACAAAAACAATACATATCAGAAACTCGCTGATGAATATACAAAAAAAGCAGAAGCAGCTCTCGATGCAGGTGAGTACGATCTCTCTGTTGAATATGCTCTTAAAGCAGAAGAAAACGCTGCTCTTTCAAAAGCATTCATCGACAGCATGCTCGCTCGTCAGAACGCAGAAGACCAGATGAAACTTGCAGAAAAGAAAATCAACTGGGCAAAAGGCATCAACGCAGACAAAAACTTCCCTATGGCTTACAGCACATCAGAAGAAGCTTATAAGAACGCAAAAGATGCTTATGACAAGGAAGACTGGGTTTCTGCAGAAAACTATGCACGCCAGGCAATCGCAGCACTCGAAGGAGTACGCGAAGTTACACCGCTTCCACAGTTCTATGTTGTTCGCCCATGGGCAGAAACAAGAGACTGCTACTGGAACATTTCTGGCCGCAAATATGTTTATAACAACCCTCTTCTTTGGGAAAACCTCTATCAGAAGAATAAGGATAAGATGCCAAAACCAAACGATCCTAACCTTATCTATCCTGGTATGAAGATGGAAATTCCAAGTCTTACCGGTGAATATCGCGAAGGAACTTATAATCCTAACAAGAACTATGATGCATACAGTTCTAACCGCTAATTAAACGGTAACTTTACAAAAAGGCGATATGATTGCACAAAATCGTATCGCCTTTTTTTTTATTTTAGTGTATTATATTGATAATATATCAATAACCCGCAATAGAATGTGCCGCCAGTTGTGATGCATCTAAAAGCGGTGCAATGTCTTTTATGGAGAATTGTCTATGACTAATCTACCTGAACTTTTTGGAAGCCTCGTTTATAACCAGCAGGTTATGAGCCAGACCCTTTCTTCTTCTGTTTACAAAGCACTTAAACACACGATGGAAGACGGAACTCCACTCGACTTAGACAGTGCAAACCAGATTGCAGAAAGCATGAAAAAATGGGCAATCTCAAAAGGCGCAACACACTACTCTCACTGGTTCCAGCCCCTTACAGGCATCACAGCAGAAAAGCATGACAGTTTCCTGACACCAGCTCCAGAAGGCAAAATCATAATGTCTTTCTCAGGAAAAGAACTCATCAAAGGTGAACCGGATGCATCAAGTTTTCCTAACGGCGGTAAACGTTCAACTTTTGAAGCACGAGGCTACACTGTATGGGATCCGACATCATATCCTTTTATAAAAGACCACACTCTCTGTATCCCGACAGCGTTCTGTTCGTACAACGGAGAAGCACTTGATAAAAAAACTCCGCTTCTTCGCTCAATGGAAGCATTAAATACACAGTCACTGAGAATCTTAAAACTTTTCGGCAACGAAGCAAAACACGTTACTACAACAATGGGACCAGAACAGGAATACTTCCTTGTTGACGAAAAACTTTATAACAAACGAAAAGACCTTAAGATGTGCGGCCGCACACTCTTTGGAGCAAAACCTGTTAAAGGCCAGGAAATGGATGACCAGTACTTTGCTGCAATCAAGCCGCGCGTAATTGAATACATGGAAGACCTTAACACGGAGCTCTGGAAACTCGGCATCTACTGCAAGACTGAACACAACGAAGCAGCCCCTGCCCAGCACGAAATGGCTCCGATTTTTACAACTTCCAATCTCGCAGCAGACCAGAACCAGCTTACAATGGAAATAATGAAGAAGGTTGCACGCCGTCATGGCCTCATCTGTCTTCTGCACGAAAAACCATTCGAGGGCGTAAATGGAAGCGGTAAACACAACAACTGGTCAATCGCAACAAACAACGGCGAAAATCTTTTTGCACCAGGAAAAACTCCACGCGACAATGCGCAGTTCCTGCTTTTCTTAACTGCAGTAATAAAAGCAGTTGATGATAATCAGGATCTTCTGCGTTATTCTGTTGCAAGTGCAGGAAACGATCACCGACTCGGTGCAAACGAAGCGCCTCCTGCAATCATCTCGATTTATGTCGGCGATGAACTCCAGGCAATTTTAGAAGCAATCAAAGAAGGAAAAGCATACGACGGTAAAGACGGTGCAAAACTCAACATCGGTGCCGATGTACTTCCTTCTATTCCAAAAGATTCAACAGACCGCAACAGAACTTCTCCTTTTGCATTTACAGGAAATCGTTTCGAATTCCGCGCAGTAGGAAGCGCACTTTCGATTTCTGGTCCAAACACAATCCTCAACGCAATCCTTGCAGATTCATTAAGAAAGTTTGCAGATGAACTTGAAAAATCACAGAACTTCCAGTCAGATCTCGAACAGCTTATCAAACGCGAAATTACAGAACACTGGCGCATACTCTTTAACGGAAACGGTTACGGCCAGGAATGGATCGAAGAAGCAGAGCGTCGCGGCTTAAAAAATTACCGCACTACTCCAAAAGCAATCGAACATTATCTTGATCAGAAGAATATCGACCTTTTCGGTAAACTCGGAATCTACACAGAAGAAGAAATGCATTCTCATTCTGTAATCAAACTCGAAAAATACTGTCAGGTTTTAAATATCGAAGTCGGAACGATGCTCGAAATGGTAAACAAAGATATAATCCCATCGGCATTTAAATACATGAATCTTCTTGCAGATACAGAATTTAAAATGCAGAGAGTATTTGACCTTTGTGATGCAGGCTTAAATACAATGAAAAAACTGAACAATCTCATAAACGATCTTTCTGTAAACGCAGAAAAACTTTCTGCATTGCATGAAACTACAAAGGCAACAGAAGACCTTATGCAGAGAGCACACAGTTATGCAAAACAGATTTTACCTCAGATGTCAGTTGTAAGAGAAATTGCAGACCAGATAGAACCGCTCCTTGGAGAAGACTTTAAGCCTTTCCCAAGTTACGAAGATCTTCTTTTTAGCGTGCAGTAAGCTTTCCGCTTTCTGCTGCGCCTGGAAGACCGATATCCTTTCTGTAGAACATTCCGTCAAATTTTATGGTGTTCATAAGTTCGTACGCTTTCTTCCATGCTTCATCAAAAGAAGGAGCCATAGCACATGCAGCAAGAACTCTTCCGCCGCTTGTAATCATAGGATGCTCTCCATCTTTAGATTCAGAGCTGCTTCTTCTATCTTCGATTGCACCGGCAATGAATATCTTTGAATCCGGAATACTCTTTGCCCTTGAATCAATCGTAATCTTGATTCCTTTCTTGTACGCAGCCGGATATCCGCCCGAAACTGCTACAGGGGCTACTGCATAGCCCTTCTTCCAGTTAAAAGAAAAATCCTTTAAAGAACCGTCAACGATTGCCTTACACATTTCAAAAAAGTCAAAGTCCATCATAGGAAGAACTACCTGAGTTTCAGGATCTCCAAGGCGAACATTGTATTCGAGCAGTTTCGGGCCGTCCTTAGTAATCATTACACCAAAAAAGATAAATCCGCGGTAATCAAATTTTTCTGCTTCAAGTCCTTTTAAAGTAGGTTCAAGAATTGATTTGTTGAATGCTTCCATTACATCTGGAGTAACATCATCAAGTGGAGTTATTGCACCCATTCCGCCTGTATTAGGACCTTTTGCACCATCGCAAAGTCTTTTATGATCACGTGCAGGAAGGAACGGAACTATAACAGATTTGCCGCCTGCAGTATTTTCTGGTGTAACAGAAACTGCAGCGAGAACAGAAATTTCTACACCTTCAAGATAATCTTCGATTACAATTTTCTTGCCGGCATTTCCTACACGGCCAGATGTCATTATATCAGTAACTGCTTCGTGAGCCTGTTCAAGAGTTGCAGCAACAGTAACACCTTTACCTGCAGCAAGCCCGTCTGCTTTAATTACAACAGGAGCTCCGTGCTTATCTACATAGGCATGTGCTTCTTTTTCGCTTGTAAAAGTTTTACTTGCAGGACAAGCAACGTTATATTTTGCCATGAACTCTTTTGCAAGATCTTTACTTGCTTCAAGCTGTGCAGCTTCTTTCTTTGGACCAACACAAGGAATTCCTGCATTCCAGAAATCATCAGCGATTCCTTCTGCAAGCGGATCTTCCGGACCTATAACGGCAAACTCACAACCTTCGTGTTTTGCAATCTGAACATATGGATTCTTTCCTTTCTCTACATAACTCTGAGAAAGTGCAACGCTTCTGCATTTATCTTCGTTTGCCATTCCGGCATTTCCCGGAACACACACTACTTCGTCTACAAGCGCACTCTTTGCCAATCTCCATGCAATAGTATGCTCACGTCCTCCAGAACCGACAACAATTACTTTAGCCATTTTTAATTCCTTTTATATGTTTGTTTTCATGTTTATCCATTGATTAACAATCGCACCAATCTGCTCCATGCTCAATGGTTTTGTTAAAAAATAATTACTTCCTAAATCAAGAACTTTTTGTGACAAATTAGGTTCTTTTAATGCAGTTACAACTACAATGTATGGATTACCGAACATTAAATCAGATTTGATTTTTTTACAGAGAGAAAAACCGTCAACGCCCGGTAAATCAAGATCAAGAATTACAAAACCAGGCTTAACCTTTGTCATGATTGTTCCAGCTTCGAAACCGTCATACGCCTGATACAGTTTTATATTTTCAAAATTCTTTTCGATGTATTTTTTAATTAAGGTATTTAAAACTTTATCGTCATCAACAATTAAAAGAGTTTTTTCATTTGGAATCTGTTTTTCACGAAGAATCGTCTTTAAGCTTTCAGGAATTTCGCTTCCACGTTTTTCCATGAACTCTGCGAGGTTTTCTGGAGTAACCCTAAACTGACCACCCGGAGTTTTATAAGCCTTAAGATGTCCGGCCTTAATCCAGTTTATCGCAGTCTGATTTACAACACCGCAAATATTTGCAACTTCAAGTGCAGAAAAAACTTTTGATCTCTTATTTTTCTGTGGCATATAATTTCCCTGTTTCTGTTATCAATTTTAACGCAAAACCGTTTTTTAATAAATATGCTATCGTCTTTTCCTGCGTTTTTTTTGTCTTCATACATTTTCTGTATGCCCGCATGCAGATTTCTTCCTCAGAATTCTCCTCAAAAAACTCATCCAGAGCCTCTTTTATGAACTCTTTTTTGATTCCCCGGGCTGCAAGCTCATTCATAAGCTTTAGTCTGCCCTCTGCGTGCGTAATTCTGCGGTTATTAAGCCATATTCTGGCAAACCGCCTGTCATCAAGGTATTTTTTGCCCTCAAGGTAATCCAGCGCTTTTTCTATGCTGAATTTATCAAAGCCCTTTGCCATAAGCTTTGATGTAAGTCCCTTTCTGTACTGTTCACTGCGATTAAGATAGTCGAGGGCCTTCTGCTCTGCGGCAAAACACAAGCCGGCATTTACAATATCCTCTTCACATTCATCCGCAAAAGATGCACCTTCTGTAATCTCTTCGATTTTGACATGAGAAAGATAGATACTGCGCAGAAAAAAAGAAGGCCCCGACACCGCTGTAATTTCCATACAATCGGGCGAGACCATCCTTGTTCGTAAAATATCCAAAACTAACGTTTAGAGAACTGGAATCTTCTACGAGCACCCTTCTGACCGTACTTCTTACGTTCAACCATACGAGAGTCACGAGTAAGATATCCGTTAGCTTTAAGAGCTGTGTGTGTATCCTGATCAACCTGGAGCAATGCACGAGAGATACCGTGGAGACAAGCTGCAGCCTGACCGTTAAGACCACCACCAGTTACATTAATAAGAATATCAAATTTATTGTCGTTAGATGTAACGAGTAAAGGCTGGTGAACAAGTCTAACCTGATCATCTGTTGCAAAATATTCTTTTACATCTTTTCCGTTAACTGTAATTTTTCCTGAACCTTCGCGTAAGAACACACGAGCAATTGCAGTTTTTCTTCTTCCTGTTCCAATAGCAATATTTTTTACCATAATTTACTCCTACTTAAACTTCCAATGCTTTTGGATTCTGAGCTGTGTGAGGATGTTTATCGCCTGCATAGATTTTGCAGTTATCCATAATAGCGCGTCCGAGACGTCCGTGTGGAAGCATACCTGCGATAGCAAGCTGTAATGGCTGTTCCGGATGTCTTTCGATTAATTTCTCAAAAGAATGTGTCTTGAGATTTCCTACGAATCCAGTAAACTTATGATAAAGCTTATCCTGAAATTTGTTACCTGTTACGATAACTTTATCAGCATTGATAATTACTACATAATCACCCATATTCTGATTTACAGCAAAAGATGGTTTGTTCTTTCCGCGTAATACATATGCAGCTTTTGCAGCTACGCGTCCGAGCGGTTTTCCAGCAGCGTCAATAATGTACCATGTACGTGGCTGAGCGCTTTCGTTAACAAAAATAGTTTTCATTGTATATACCTTAAAAATTAAAGTTATTTCAGCCTTTAAGATTGCATCTTCTTAAAAACTGATTTTAGTGATGAGCATTCACTAATTCATATACGGGGAACATAAATATACATTTTAAAGGGATTTTGGTCAACAGCCTTGCGCTAAATTTCTGCGCAAGGCCTTAAGTCTGCGGGAGTGGTTCTTCCCGCATTATTTGTGTGAGGTTTATTTTTCCTGATTTTTTGCAGCTTCCTGCTCTTCTTTCTGTGCTTCTTTCTTATCTTTAATGTCAGCAGCTCCAATTAAAAGCGAAATCAAACCGATAAAAGCAGCCAGAACCGGTGCAAAACCCTTCAAAAACTGAATTACATCTGCACCCCAGTTAAGATATCCAGGAACTACGGCAAAAACCGTAAAAGCAATAAAAATCAAACCTAAAATAATAGCAGCCATATTTTCTCCAGCCCATATAAAATTTACGCGGAACAAAACAAATGAACCGCGCGATATGTTCTTTTAAAAAATATACCCGTAAAACCCGCTTGAGTCAATATTTTCTTTCCCATGCTGAACCAAATTTTTACAACCTTTTACTACAAGTGTGTAATTTTGACACAGTTTTAACGAACTTTTTGACACAGCAGCGCATTTTTTTTCTTAATTCAATACAGGAAGCCTAAAAATCTGCAAATTCTGCTTAAAATTCTTGTTTTCTTTCGTTTTTATGTTGAATTTACCCCAAAAACACAATTTTTTTGAGTAAATTCAGCATGTTTTAAAAAGTTGGCACACCTTATGCAATATATATACGCGAAAGGTGTAAACCTTAAAACAACAAATTACAATGGCAACCGCAGGTTCCAGAAGCAAAACGCTGCTGCGACCGCTGCTGCGGAGGCCTAAGGAGAATGATATGAACGAACTTTCACTTTTAAACACAATTTTTGGAAATGCAATGGATGACATGAACGACTATGGCTTCAGAACACCTTACAATGTTCCGAATGTAGATGTTAAAGAAAACAAAGACTCTTACACAGTCGAAATGGATCTTCCTGGCCGCACAGAAAAAGATGTAGACCTCGAACTTGATCACAATGTTCTTACAATTTCTTCAACTAAGACAGAAGAAAAAGAAGACAAGAAAGAAAATAAAGAAGAAGGCAAAGCAAAGTGGCTCATCAAAGAACGCAGAACATCTTCTTTCTCACGCCGCTTTACATTACCTGATGATGTTGATGCTGAACACGTTCAGGCAACATTCAAAAACGGTGTGCTTAACGTAAACATTCCGCGTAAAGCTCTTGCAGCTCCAAAGAAAATTGCAATTACTGCTTAAAAATCACCGCGCTGCCGGCAATTAAAAAACCGCAGTTTGATTTTAAGTAAAAAACCTCTTCTGATTTTGATATTATTCCGATATTAAGAGTATGAAGAGGTTTTTCGTTTTTATTTTATTTTTAAATCTTTTTTTGTTCTCGGCATCTGCTTCTCTTGTTTATAAGAGTTCTGCGACAGCCTCCTATTATGCCGAAGCCTTTCACGGCAAAAAAACTTCCAACGGCGAACGTTTTAATATGTATTCGCTCACCTGTGCACACAAAATGCTTCCGTTTAACACAGTACTCAAAGTTACAAACCTAAGAAACGGCAAAACTGTCCAGGTACGTGTTAACGACCGCGGTCCCTTTGTCGGTACTCGTGAAATAGATTTGTCAAAGGCTGCAGCCGTTCAGCTTGGAATGATTGGAACAGGAACTGCACAGGTTCGCCTAGAAATTCTCAAGCTGGGTTCATACACAAAACAAAGCGTAGTCACAGCAAAGAAAGCCTGTGCCAAAAGCGGAATAAAATACTACCAGGTTTCGATGGCAAACGAAAACGAATCTTCTGATACTCTCATTGTTGAATCTGACAGAATTGCAAAAATCAAGTCTGTAAAAAGAAACCCGGGAGAACTCTGGGATATCCAGGTAGCTTCATTTAAAAGCCACGACAATGCTCTTTCATATGCAAAAAAAGTAAAGAAAAGTGGATTTAAAAACGTGGTAATCCAGAAGACAAGTGCAAGTTACCGCGTCTCGCTGAGAGAAGTTTCAAGTTCAGAAGTAAATCCAACCGTAGATAAATTGAGTTCTAAAGGCTATATCGATATTTACGTAAGGAAAAGAAAATAAAAAAATTATTGTAACAAAAATCTTTTCGTAAATTAATTTTACTTCTTCCTGTTTGTAGCTGTAAAATCTGGTGCATCATAATAGAAAGTATCTACCGGTTTAAATGTATAATTAACTTTATGAGTCATATCTGGCTCGCGCCTATTATATTCAAGACCGTTAAATTCGATAACACCTCTGTCTTTTTCATCAAAGGTCCATTTTATATCTGCTGTCATTTCACCACAAATGTCAAATTCCAAAAGGCAGAATGGCTTTATATCAAGAACTTCATATGCGACCGCTTCATTTTCATCAAATGCAATAAACTGCTCGAAAACAAGCGTTTGAATAACATCATCATATGAATCAAGACTTTTCCAGTGAAAATATTTACACTCTAAACAACGAAATTCTTTTCCCTTGAACTTGTGTTCACCATAATCAATGATTTCTAAATTTGCTTCATCTGAAGAAATGCCATTCCCATAACTCAAGTCATAAACATTGAGTTCCAGATTATTCTGATATTTTCCAGGGTTTAAAGATCTTATAAAATTTATTTTCTTAAACTCTTTTGTATACAATTCAAAAATATCACCATTGTTTTCTTTAGAATTAAAAATTTTTCTGTAAAAAAAAGTGCTTTCACCTGCACTAACTTTATCATATGCAAGCTTATCACCAAAAACATATCCTGTTAAATTATTTTCTGTACTGCAAAAATAAATGCCATAGTAATTTTCTTTATCAGGAGTATATGCTACATCGTCCATCCTTACAATATTCGAAAGTTCAATTCCTTTTTTAAGTTTAATCTTAGTTCCATAAGCAGAAATCATTATACAGTCTTCCATAACATACGCATTATCCGAATATTCCTTTTCGCGCAATATTTCTTCACTCTCATATTGTTCCTTAAGACTTGTTTCCATCTTAAGACAAGGGTCACCATAATAATTAATGTCTAACCGGTCCCAAGCTCCCCTGCATGGAAAGATAAACAGATTCATTTCTTGATCATTAATTTCTGCAAGAATTTCTGGAAGACATTTCCCAGATTTATTTTTATACATAAGAAGATCTAAATTTAATCTTCTGTCTCCATCACTATTTTCTTTAACAAGACAATTCAAAACAAGCGTTTCAAAAAAATTCCTGTTACCTTTTTTTGCTGCAAGTGCAAATATAGTATCTTCATCCTTTCCAAAACGATAATTTTCTATTTCGTCCATTAGCAAATCAAAACAGTCAGAGCGAATATATCCATGGTAATTATTAATTAAAGTCTCTGCCAGAGGTTCAAAATCAAGACCTCGTTTTTTATATTCTTCAAATGCAAATTTCAGTGCATCTGAACCATCTTTTTCATAATAGTAAGAACCTTCTTCGTCACATTTAATGCAGACAATTCTGATATATTCAAGAATATCAAAGTCGTCACTAAAAATAAAATAATCAGGATTTTCAATAAATATATAAGAATCGCACATTTCAATAAGATTATCATCAAAAATGCAGGATGATAATCTTATATAACCTTCTTTCTTATTATGTTTTACATTAACTAAAAATACATCCGTATTTCTTGGATTTGCCGAAGTAGACTTCGAGTCGCTCAAATAAATTGCTTTAAAAACCCTATCTTCCAGAATAGTAAGTCTACTGCCTTTCTCAATTATCGTGTCGGATTCTTTCCAATTTCCATCAGAACCAGTGTATAAAACTGTATCGCAGCGGGTTGTGACTGTTAAAGAAGATTCTGGTTCTTTGTTTTTGGATTCTTTATTACATCCTGTTACAGAAAATATAAATAAAATAAACGGAATAAAAATAAATACAAACTTTTTCATAATAAACCCTCACAAAAAAAGGAGCCATAAAAGGCTCCCTTTTTATTTATTTCTTCAAGAGTTCTGCAAGCTTTTCTGCAGTAAATCCAAGATATTCTGCAACCTTCTTTGCAGGTCCTGATTCACCAAAGCGGTCAATACAGAAACAATTGTCTTTGTCTGTAAACTGGAGCCATTCCATAGAGATTCCGGCTTCTGTACAAACTACGCGTTTTGTATTTCCGATGATTGTATTCTTGATTTCTTTACTCTGCTGTGCAAATGTCTTAACATCAGGAACAGATACAACACGAATTGTTTTTCCTGATACAAGTTTTGCAGCATCAAGAGCCATGTTAACTTCTGAACCGCTTGCAAGAATTGTAATGTCAGGAGTATCACTTCCTTTCTGTACGATGTAAGCACCGCACTTCATTGTATTCTTCCAGTCTGGATCGTCTTTTGCATAAACTGCAAGAGCCTGTCTTGTAAATGCCATACATACAGGATGATCTTTAGAATCATAAGCAATTTTCCATGCTTCCATTGATTCTTCAGGATCACCAGGTCTGATTACCTGAACGCCAGGAATTGCACGAAGTGATGTAAGTGTTTCGATCGGCTGGTGTGTAGGTCCGTCTTCTCCAACGTAAATAGAATCATGTGTAAATACATAGATTACTGGACGTTTCATGAGAGAAACTACACGAAGGCTTGGTCTTAAGTAATCTGCAAATACTAAGAATGTTGCACAGAATGGACGCAATCCACCATGGAGAGAAATACCTGCACAAACTGCAGACATTGCAAATTCGCGGATACCGTATTCAATTGTACGTCCCTTACGGTTAGAAGGAGAGAATGTTCCGTCATCGCATGATTTAAATGCAGTCTTGTTTGGACCCATAAGGTCAGCAGAACCACCAACGAGGTTACCGTAACGTGCAGCAATTACGTTCAATGCTTTTCCAGAAGCATCACGAGTTGCACATGCATCCCCTACTTTGTATTCAACATCTTTTACATCTGCATTTGTAACTGCATCAGAGTGGAACTCATCCCAGAGCTTTTTAAGATCTGGATTTTCTTTTGCCCATGCATCGAACTCTGCTTTCCAGTCTGCTTCGTTTTTAGCCCATTCAGCTTTTTTAGAATTAAAATATTCATAAGCTTCCGGCACTACATAGAAGTCCTGATCAACAGGAATACCAAGTTTTGCCTTTGCTTCTTTTACGCCGTCAACTCCAAGTGGAGCACCGTGAACATCTGCGCATCCTTCTTTTGGTGCAGATTTTCCGATGATAGATTTAAGCATGATAAGAGAAGGTTTGTCTTTGCAAGCTTTTGCTTTTGCAACGAGTTTTTCAATTCCCTTAACATCATACATGCTGCCTTTGAGAACCTGCCATCCGTATGATTCATAGCGTTTTTCGATATCATCAGAGAATGTAATATCAGTACATCCGTCAATTGAAATCTTATTCTGATCATAGAATACGATGAGTTTGCCGAGTTTTAAATTTCCTGCAAGTGAACAAGCTTCTGATGCAACACCTTCCTGGAGACAACCTTCTCCAACAAGTGAATATGTATAATGATCTACAATTGTGTGTTTTGCAGTATTAAATCTTGCAGCAAGCATGCTTTCTGCTACTGCCATTCCGACAGCCATTGATACACCCTGACCAAGTGGTCCACCTGTGCATTCAACACCGTCAGTAATTCCAAATTCAGGATGTCCGCAGCAAACGCTTCCAACCTGGCGGAATGATTTAATATCATCCATTGTTACTTTGTATCCAGAAAGATGAAGGATAGAATATAACAACATTGATCCATGTCCTGCAGAAAGAACAAAGCGGTCTCTGTCTTCCCATTTAGAATCTGCAGGATTGTGTTTTAAAACTTCTCCGTAAAGAACTGCAGCAAGTTCAGCTGCTCCTAACGGGAGTCCCGGATGTCCCGAATTTGCTTTCTGGATTGCGTCCATAGAAAGACTTCGTACGCTTGTTGCAACAGCAGCAATTGATTTTTCATTCATAAAAATCTTACCTCACTTTAATTTTTTTGCAGCTTCGATTAACTCTTTAGCACCTGCGTGCTTTTCGAGCAACTGTTTAAAATCATTTTCTTTAAACAAAGAAGCCAACTGTGAAAGAACCTGCAAGTGAGTTTGTGAATTAGCAGTCAAGAGAACAAACATCACATATACATGCCTTGCATCCGGTGCGTTCATATCAATTGGGTTCTTAAGATAGCAAACAGTAATCTGCTGATCTTCATTATTTTTAAGAATTGTGCCTCTGCAGTGAGGAAGTGCAATCCCGTATCCGACCGCCGTGCTCATTACACGTTCACGGTCGCATAGTGCTGCATAAACACCTTCTTTAGTTACTTCTTCTGGCAATGTAATTGAATCTACAATGTTCTTATAAATCTCGGATGTATCCTTCCCTTCTACATCAAACAAGACTCCGCCCCTCTCTAACAAGTCAACTACACTGTTTTTTTCTTCCATAATTTATATACCCTCTTTCCACAATTATTTTACTACAGTAAATTCATTTTTCTTACATGCAAAAACGGCGTTTCTCAGTTCACCTTCGATATCTTCAAAATTAAATTCCATTCCTTCTATTGATACACTGATTGTATCATAATCCTTTACAATCGATTCAGGATCGTAGGAAATAGTTTCTATTAATTTTGACAGATGCGTATAAAGCTGAACAAGTATAACAAGCTCCTGCTGGGGATAGCTGCCGAATTTTCCGCCAGTCCTGTCAATTTCGTAAACCAGGTAACTTATTTTTGTATACAGTGCAAGCGCCCTGTTACGGATTTCTCCGATTTTCTTGTCTGCAAACCAGTTGTAAGATTTTAAAATTATATCATTTCGATTTGTGATGTGCAATAATAGTTCTTCGCGGTATTTATCCGGAATATAGAACGATTTAGGAAAAATTATCTTAAGAAGGTCGTTTAAATTGTTCTTTTTCTGATAAGCAAAGTCCTTTATATATTCATCCAGCATAAAATCAGGCACAGAATATATAAGGTTTTCAGGAATTGCCTTCTTATTACTGTCTATGTCTCCATTCCATGAACCTACGGCAGGGACATTTTCGCCTTTTTTCCACAACCGTGTTTCAACTCCGAACAGTTCCACAGATACTTTTTTTGTTTTCTTTAGAAATTCTTCTATTGAACCGCAGCTTTTCTGCGTAAGATCATCAATGTGCTCAAAAAAAGCAACTGCGAGTTCTTCTTCTATAGAACCACATGGACCAATTTTCTTAAAAAGTTCAAGAAGCGATTTTTCAAGCGTTTTATACCATTTGTTGCGTTCAATATCATCATCGGTAAGTTCAAGTTTAGAATCTTTTGAGCGATGTTCAGGTTCAATTTCAAGGATTCCTTCATCCCAGTTTACTACTTTAAGAAGAATTCTGTCTCCTGGAACAAGCTCTTCATCCTTCATTATTTCAGAAAGATCTACACTGCAAAAGGATACGTTCTGCGGAATTTCATAATCATTTTCAGAAAGTTTAAAATCACGCATTCCAAAGTCATTCGCAATATACTGGGCTTCATATTCTTCGCCGTAAAGCGAAAAATGTTCAAGTGCAAATTCTTTTGAAAATTCTTTAGTGCGCTTTGAAAGGATTTCGTTCTTATACTTAAAAATAAGGGAGCATGAAATTATATCCTGGTCAACAAACGGCATGCATCTGTGACCCGGAACAAAACACTTATTTTCTATTTCTTCTTTTGTAAGTACAAAACTAAAATATTTATTTGTAAACACAGCGGCGCGCGTAATATACTTGCCGCGTGTCAACGGAAATACATATGACGAACCGTCAATGATTTCTTCGGCTTCTTCTTTTGTAATCGAAACATCAAGATAATTTAAATACATTATAAATTCTTTTAATGTAAAAACATTAAGATAAGCGCGAAGAAATCTATTAATGTATAAAGAAGTGTTACCTTCGTTCATTACGCATGGTCCGAAAAAAAAATTGATGGGGTTTCGGCGCGTGTCATACTTTAAAAACGCGCGCCGCGTTACCGTGTATTACACAACCCTCAAATCGTGAATTTCAAATTCACAGTCTTCAAGAATCGATTTCATTTTCTTTTCATCGATTCCTGTAATTTTAAATGTAAGACACAGTCTGTTATCTGCATCGTGCTTTGTTGTAACTGCACTGATGATGTTTGCACCGGCTTTAGAAATTTCACCCGTTACTTTCGCAAGCTGTCCAGGTTTGTCTTCTACAAAAACAACTGCACGCACACCTTTCTGCCTTGCTCCAAACATCTGAGTAAAAAGATCAAACAAATCGTTTTCTGTAACGATTCCGACAAGTGCTCCGTCTTTTACGACCGGAAGACAACTTATCTGGTTATCTACCATAATTCTTGCAGCTTCTTCTACAACTTCGTCAGGTGATACTGTTATTACATCCTTTACCATAAGTTTTTTAACAGTAAGCTTAGAAAGAAGATAGCTTATTTCATACATATCAAGGGTTGTTGCAGATGACGGTTCTGCTTTAAGCAGATCGTTTTTTGTAACAATTCCAACCAGCTTGCCGTTATCAACAACAGGAAGCTTATTAACTTTGTTTTCGATCATTGCTGCCTTTGCTTCTGTTGCAAGATTACCTGAACTTATGCAGACAACATTTGTACGCATTACCTCTCTAATTATCATATCAACCTCCTAAATATGCTTCTTTAACCGCAGGATCACTTATCAGCTGCTTTGCATCACCTGACTTTGTAATCGTTCCGGTTTCAAGAATATATGCTCTGTTAGAAATCGAAAGTGCTTTGTATGCATTCTGTTCTACAAGTAAAATTGTCGTACCTGTAGAATTTATTTTTGTAATGATAGAAAAAATTTCATCAACAAGAATCGGCGCAAGTCCCATACTTGGTTCATCAAGTAAAAGAAGTTTTGGACGAGCCATAAGACCTCTTCCCATTGCAAGCATCTGAAGTTCTCCACCACTCAAAGTTCCAGAAACCTGTCTTATTCTTTCCTTTAATCTCGGGAAAAGATCAAAAACCATTTCCATATCTTCTTTAATCTGAGCCTTATCATTTCTTGTATATGCACCCATTTCAAGATTTTCTTTTACAGTAAGGTTCTGAAAAATTCTTCTTCCTTCCGGAATCTGAATAAGATTTTTCTTTACGATTAAATCAGGATTCATCTGAGTAATATCTGTACCGTCAAATTCTACAGTTCCGCTTTTCTTTTTGATTATATTACTTACAGCATGAAGAGTTGTTGTCTTTCCTGCTCCGTTTGAACCGATAAGACTTATTATTTCTCCCTCATTAACTTCAAAACTTATTCCTTTAAGAGCATTGATTGCTCCGTAAGAAACGCACAGATCTTTTACACTAAGCATCAACAGCCTCCGAACCAAGGTAAGCTTTTATTACCTGAGGATTTGTTTTAATTTCTTCCGGCTTTCCCGAAGCAATAACTTTCCCGTAATCAAGAACCATAAGCTTTTCGCAGATTCCCATTACAAGTTTCATATCATGTTCAATCAAAAGAATTGTAAGATTAAATTCTTTTCTGATAAACGCAATCAGATTCATAAGTTCTTCTGTTTCCTGCGGATTCATTCCGGCTGCAGGCTCATCAAGAAGAAGAAGTTTTGGGCTGCTTGCAAGAGCGCGTACGATTTCGAGTTTGCGCTGTTCTCCATACGGAAGATTTTTTGCAAGTTCATCTTTTTTATTTAATATGTGGAATAAATCCAAAAGCTGTTCTACTCTTGCAGTCATCCGCGCTTCGTCGTTGCGAAATTTTGTCGTTCTGAATAATGCATCAACAACACTGCTCTGTCTTAAACTATGAAGCGCAATTCTTACGTTATCACTTACAGTAAGCTGATTAAAAAGCCTGATGTTCTGAAAAGTGCGCGCGATTCCAAGCCTGTTTAACTGATGCGGGCTCATCTTGTTTATATTTCTAGCCTTGCCTTTTTTATCCCAGAAAACAATCTGTCCTTCTGTCGGAGTATAAATACCGCTGAGCATATTGAACATTGTTGTTTTTCCGGCACCATTAGGTCCGATAAGACCTGCAAGTTCGCCTTCGTATAAATCACAGTTAAAACCGCTTACCGCACGAAGACCGCCAAAAACAATACTTACATCAGAGGCCTGAAGTACTAATTTTTTTTCGCTCATTTCTCTGCCTCCGTTTTTTCTGTCTTATTTTTTTTCGAAAACTTTTTTACAAAAGATTTTATTCTTTCTTTATATTCAGGAATTTTTGTAAATTTAAATTCGTTTGTTCCTAAAAGTCCCTGCGGTCTGAATATCATTACAAAAATCAATATTACAGGATAAATCAAAAGTCTAAAGTCTTTTAAGAATCTTAATCCTTCCTGGAGCATTGTAAGAACATAAGCTGCAAGAACACTTCCCGTTACTGATCCCATTCCGCCTAATACAACGAAAATCAAATAATCAATACTCTTTGCAAACGATGCCTGTTCTGGTTTTATAAAACCGATGTGCCATACATAGAAAGCACCACCGAGTCCTGCAATAAACGAAGCGATTACAAATCCAATCATCTTATATCTAAATACACTTATTCCGTTTGCATTTGCAGCAACTTCATCATCGCGAACAGCAAGAATTGCACGACCATAACTTGATCTGATAAAATTCTGAATGAATATAATTATGATTACCAGTACACTTGTAAGAATTACATATTTCGGAATTTCATAAAATGTAAGAAGCGTGTTAAATGATTTTCCGTTTGGCCCACCGGTAATATTTTTTATATTAGTAAGTACAACGCGAATAATTTCTCCAAAGCCAAGTGTTACGATTGCAAGATAATCTCCTTCGAGTTTTAAAGTCGGGAATCCGATTAAAAAACCAAACACTGCAGTAATAAGAGCTGCAATTATAACTGCAAGCGGCAACGGAATGTGCGCCATCTGATTAAGCAGGATTGTTGAGTAAGCACCGATTGCCATAAATCCTGCCTGACCAAGCGAAAGCTGTCCTGTAATTCCACAGATGATATTTACACTCAATGCCATCATTGCATAAATTGCACAAAGATTTAAAATACCTGCAACATACATTGAGAGGATATTCAATTTAAATAATACAGCCGGAACAACTACAAGAACGATTGCTGTTACTCCAGGAACCAGATAGCTTTTAAAAATTTTCTTATTCATCTGATCCCTCCTTAAACCTTAACAACAGTCTTTTTACCTAAGATGCCGGTCGGCTTAATAAGTAAAATTACAATTAAAAGACTAAAGCTTATGGCATCTGCATAAGCAGAAGGTCCATAACCTTTTACCATAGTTTCTGCAACACCAAGAATGATTCCTCCAAGCATTGCACCCGGAATTGAACCGATTCCGCCTAAAACTGCTGCAACAAATGCTTTAAGACCCGGCATATATCCCATCATCGGATCTACCTGAGGATAAGCCGAAGCATATAAAAGACCTCCTGCTCCTGCAAGAAGAGAACCGATTGCAAATGTAATTGCAATTGTTTTATTTACGTTAATTCCCATAAGGCTTGATGCCTGCATGTCATACGAAACAGAACGCATTGATTTTCCTGTCTTTGTATGATTTACAAGGTGTCCAAGAATAACCATAAGGAGAATACTTGTAATGATTACCAGAAAAGTAATTCCCGGAACTGCAAGATTTCCAATATAAACAGGTTTTAATTTTATCTGCGGAACCTGACGAGGGTTTGGTCCGACAAAAGGAAGAACACGCATAAGGTTCTGTAAAATTAATTCAACTGCAATCGCAGTAATAAGAGAATTAAGACGAGGTGCATTTCTCAAAGGTCTGTATGCAAGACGTTCAATAGAAATACCAAGCAATGCGCTGAACAGCATAGCAAAGAACATTGCCGTACAGAAGCCTGCAGGAGTAGGTCCCATAGCCACCAGAACAAAATAACCGGCATAGGCACCCATCATCATTATGTCGCCATGAGCAAAGTTAATTAATTTAACGATTCCATATACCATCGTATAGCCAAGGGCAATCAGGGCATAAATACTGCCGAGAGACAACCCGTTTACAAGCTGCTGTGAAAAAACATATCCAGAATCCACGATATCCTCACATTTTTTTTAAAAATATAGCGTTTTATTATAAGATAAATCAGACATTTTTACAATGCGCAAAAAAAAGGCGGAACCGTAAAACAGACCCGCCTTTTTATAATTTTATGTTAAAACGAAATTACGGATTAACCGTTGCCTTGTAAACTGTTGCAAGAGTTCCGTCATCTGCTTTTACGATTTCGAGCATTACAGCAGATTTAACAGGGTTGTGTTTTTCATCAAATGTAAGGTGTCCTGTTACGTAGTTTCCGTCTGTTGCTTCGAGAGCTGCTTTTACAGCTGTTGCATCTGCTGTTCCTGCCTTTGAGATAGCATCTTTAAGGAGGTATACAGAATCGTATCCGAGTGCAGCGAATGCATTTGGATCTTTTTCATATTTTTCATTGAATGCAGAAACAAATTTCTGTACAGCAGGTTCTGTAGAGTCTGCTGCATAGTGGTTAGAATAGAATCCGTTAAGAACTTCTTCTCCAGCGTTTCCAAGAACACCGTCCCAACCATCTGCACCAACGATACAACAGTTGATATCTTTTGCACGGAGCTGTTTTGCGATCAATGCAACTACACCATAGTAATCTGGAAGATATACAACGTCTGGGTTTGCATTCTTGATCTTTGTAAGCTGTGCGTTAAAGTCTTTGTCGTTTGTTGTGTAAGCTTCTTTTGCTACAATCTGTCCACCACAGTCAATGAATGATTTTTCAAAGTTTTCTGTAAGACCTACAGAATAGTCATTTCCTGTGTCAAAAAGAATAGCAGCTTTTTTGCATGAAAGATTTTCAGCAGCAAACTTTCCACCTACTGTTCCCTGGAATGGGTCAATAAAACATGCACGGAAAATATAATCTCCGGCATCTGTGATTGCAGGTGCTGTTGCAGCAGGAGCAATCTGTAATACTTTCTGAGCCTGACAGCGAGCTGTGATAGCCTGTGTACATCCAGATGTTAAAGAACCAATGATGATTTTTGCATTGTTCTTTGAAGTAAGTTTCTGATAAGCATTTACTGTTTTATCAGGATTTCCTTCGTCATCTTCGCTAACAAGAACAAGTTTCTGTCCGTTAACACCGCCAGCGGCATTGATTTCTTCGATAGCAAGGTCAATTCCGTTCTTGCATTCTACACCGTAAACTGCTACAGCGCCAGAAAGAGGGAAAATACCTCCGATAACGATGTCATTTGATTTACTGTTTCCACATGATGTAAAAGCCAAAAGTGCTGCTAATACAACTGAACCTATTGCTGATTTTTTCATACTCAGCCTCCTTTTTATATTGAAAAAAATAGCCACTCCGAGAACTAGAGTGGCTTACAATAAGACCGCAACCTGACTATTCCTGTGCAGGTGCTTCTGCTGCTTCTGCAGGAGCTTCTGCTGGAGCTGCCTCTGCCTGTGCAGGTGCTGCTACTTTAGCTTCTTTTCTAGCCTTATTCTTTAAATTTGCATTACAGAACTTACAAATCATTACTTTGTTGCCATCAATTTCTTTTTCATAAAGAACTTTAATGTTGTCGTTTCCGCAAATAGGGCATTTTCCGCGTCCGCGTGATGCCATTGAACGAATTCCAGTTCCGCGATGTGATTTAGACATATTCTACTCCTTAATTGTTTGCTGCTTTTGGAGCGGCTGTCTTAGCTTTGTCTTTTGACTTAGCTTTTTCGTCTTTTGCATCTGAATCCAATTTGTAGTCAACAAGTTCAAGAATTACAACATCTGCTGCATCTCCCTGACGGAATCCGAGTTTAAGAACTCTTGTATAACCACCTTTGCGATCCTTCATGCGTGGACCAATTTCTGTAAAAAGTTTATTGAGAACTTTTTCATCCTGAATAAACTTTGCAGCTTCACGACGGTTATGAACGCTGTCTACCTTGCTTCTTGTAATGAGTTTTTCTGCAAACTTACGAACTTCAAGAGCTTTTGCTTTTGTAGTTGTAATGCGCTCAAATCTAAAAAGCGAAGTAACCATGTTGCGTGTCATAGCACGGCGATGCGCTGTTGTACGTGAAAGCGGATTAAAACCAATCTTATGATTCATCTGATTCTTCCTTTTTCTTATTCATTTTGACAGCTTTTTTAAGATGGCTGTAATCAGTCATTCCAAGAGTAAGATTCCACTCAAGGAGTTTTTCCTTAATTTCTGTCAAACTTTTCTTACCAAAGTTTCTAGTTTTGGCGATATCATCTTCTGTCTTCTTTGTTAATTCACCAATTGTACGAATGTTTGCATTCTTAAGACAATTTGAAGATCTTACTGATAATTCAAGTTCTTCTACCGGTGTATTAAGAAGATTACGAACATGTTCGTCACCTTCATCAAGTTCATCGCCACTTGCAACATCACTATCGTTAAAGTTTACAAAGATAGAGAAATGGTCTTTCGTAATCTTTGCAGCTTCAGCAAGTGCGTCTTCAGGAGCGATTGTTCCGTCAGTCCATACTTCCAAAACTAATTTGTCATAATCGTTTCTCTGTCCGACACGGCAAGGTTCAATAGAATACTTTACCTTGCGGATAGGTGTAAAGATAGCATCCATCGGAATTGTACCTACAATCCCTTCAATGTAATGTTCGTTTACTTCTGCTGGGACATAGCCTCTGCTCAAGTCAACCTGGATTTCAACATCAAGACGTGCTTCTTCGTTCATAGTAAACACGAGCAGGTCTTTTGTCATTATTTCAAGCTGACCGTCTTTAGCAAAGTCGTCACTCTTAACTGTGCCAGGACCTTTAAACTCATAAAGAATTGTATCCTGTTCAACGTCCTCCGGAAGTCGCAAACGAATCTGTTTCAAGTTTTGCAAGATTTCCAATGTATCCTCTGCAACATGAGGAATTGCTTCAAACTCACTTGTACAAACATGAGGAACACCATCAGCATCATATGAAGTAATACGGATTGACGTAATTGCATATCCCTGAATACTTGAAAGAAGAACACGGCGGAGAGTATTTCCAACAGTTGTTCCAAATCCAGGTTCAAACGGATAAGCAGTAAACTTACCATAATCCGCATTGTTTTCAAGATGCTCAAAAGTAATGCTTTTTGGTTTTTTAAACCCTTTAAGCAGATTTTTGCGAGCCATCTAAACTCCTTATCTCGAGTAGAATTCTACTACGAGCTGTTCTTTTATATCAGCTAAATCAGTAACTTCTTCACGGCGTGGATAAGCTGTGAAAGTACCCTTAACTGCATCAGGATCAACTGATACGTAAGCATAAGTTCCTGACTGAGAAACTTCTTTAAGTCCTTCCTGAACTACTGTAAGTTTCTTACTCTTTTCTTTTACTTCTACAACATCACCTGGTTTAACGCTGTAAGACGGAATATTTACTGCCTTTCCGTTAACCAAAACGTGTCCATGAAGTACAAGCTGTCTTGCCTGGTTGCGGCTTCCTGCAAAGTGAAGTCTGAATACAACATTATCAAGACGAGCTTCAAGAAGACGAATAAGATTTTCACCAGTTACGCCAGGCATTCTCTGAGCACGTTCGTATGTAAGGTAGAACTGCTTTTCGAGGATACCGTACATACGGCGGAGCTTCTGTTTTTCATGAAGCTGGATTCCGTATTCTGTGCGTTTTCCAGTACGTCCTTTAGGGTCTTTTCCAGGTGCGCTGCGTTTTTTGTTAATAGGACATTTGTCACTCTTACAGCGGTCGCCTTTCAAAAATAATTTTTTCTGTTCTGCTCTGCACAAACGGCAGAGAGGTCCTGTATATCTTGCCATTACCCGATACTCCTATTACATACGTCGTGTTTTACGAGGGCGACATCCATTGTGTGGAATAGGTGTAACATCAGAAATTGATTTTACCTTAAGCCCTAAAGCACCTAAAGAACGGATAGCATTTTCGCGTCCTACACCAGGTCCTTTAACATAAACATGAACTTCACGCAAGCCGTAGCTTACTGCCTTCTGAACAGCTGTTTCTGCAACTGACTGAGCGGCAAACGGAGTAGATTTTTTTGCTCCGCGGAATCCGAGTCCACCCGAAGAAGCCCAAGAAAGAGCATTTCCCTTCAGGTCTGTAATTGTTACGATAGTGTTGTTGAAAGTTGCCTGAATATAGACATTTCCTTCATATACACTCTTTTTTTCTTTTCGCTTTTTTACAACAGCCACTTAACTTACCTCCGCCTTATGCTTTCTTCTTGTTAGCAACAGTCTTCTTCTTACCCTTGCGAGTACGAGAGTTAGTGCGTGTGCGCTGGCCACGAACAGGAAGTCCTTTTCTATGGCGTAATCCACGATAACAACCAATATCCATAAGACGCTTGATGTTAAGACCGATTTCTGAGCGAAGACGTCCTTCAACTTTATATTCAGAATCGATAACCTCACGAAGTTTTCCGAGATCATCCTGTGAAAGGTCATTTGCCATAACATTTGGATCAATTTTTGCTTTTTCACAAATTGTTAAAGCTGCTGAACGACCAATTCCATAAATATAAGTCAAAGCAATACTAATGTGTTTATTAGGGAGGTCAACTCCCGCAATTCGAGCCATCTATTACTCCTTGAGCTTAGCCCTGACGCTGTTTGTGTTTAGGGTTTGTACAAATAATGCGGACAATGCCGTTTCTTTTAATAACCTTACACTTGTCGCAAATGGGCTTTACGCTGGTTCGTACTTTCATAAAAGTCCCCCAAGATTGTGTGATATATTTCTGCAATTATGGCAATTCGCAATGAATTACAATCGCATTTGATAAATATATCACAAACCTCTTAATTTAATCTACTGGTAATTCAAAAAATATTAAATATTTCTTGAACGAATCTTGCCTTTCTTTATAAATCCATCCTGATGATGCATCTTAAGAAGGGCTTCTATCTGAGCCATTGTGTCTGTTGCAACACCTACCATGATGATTAATGAAGTTCCGCCCATGAGATTTGTTACCTCACGTGGGAATTTGAAAATCATCTGTATAATAGTAGGAACTATAGCAATAGCTGCAAGGAACAATGAACCAGGTAATACCAGTCTGTTCAATATCTTCTGCAGAGTAGCTTCTGTTTCGTCTGCTCTTACCCCAGGGATCGTGCCGCCGTTTTCCCTGACCTGCTTTGCAATTTCTGTAGGGTTCAGTGTTACCTGAGTGTAGAAGTATGCAAAGAATACGATAAGAACTACCAATAAAATGTTATACCACCAGCCATTAGGGTTTAAGAAACTTGCTAACGTCTGAACCCACTTCTTTGCATCACCGCCTGCTGCAAGAGATGAAATTACCTGAAGAGGCAATGTAAGGAATGAAGAAGCAAATATCAATGGGATAACATTTGATGGATTTACTTTGAACGGAATATAAGCGTTATTCTGCCCGCCAATCATTTTTCTGCCAACAATGCGTTTTGCATAGTTAACAGGAATTTTTCTCTCGCCGCCTTCTTCGAAAGCAATGAGAGCAATTATAGCTATCCAAAGCAATGCTGCGATAATAACAAATACAAAGTTACCACCGGCTTTAATCCATGAACTAAGGTCAGCAATAGCTTTCGGGAAACGAGCAACGATACCGGCAAAAATGAGTACAGAAATACCATTACCGATACCGTGAGCTGTAATCTGATCACCGAGCCAAACCGTAATCATAGATCCTGTAGTTACTGTAAGCATTGTAAGACATTTAAAAGCAATTTCGTTATCAAGCGAAACAGCTCCGATGTTCTTTGCATAAACAGTAACAGCATATGATTGAATAAAACAAACAACAACAGTACCAACTCTTGTCCATAATGCAAACTTTCTCTGTCCGCCATCCTCTTCAAAAGAACGCTTGATAGATGGAAAAACAATCATCAAAAGCTGCAAAATAATCTGTGAAGAAATGTATGGCATTACACCAAGCATGAACACAGAAAAGTTAGAGAAAGCTCCACCAACAAAGAAGTCCATATAACTTGCAAAAGCGTTGTTATTGTCCTTCATTAATTTTGTAAAGTAATCGAACAAAGCAGCAGCATCAATTCCAGGAATTGTAAGTACGCATCCCAAGCGGAATATAGCTAACACTGCTAACGTAAAGAAAATTCTATTACGAAGCTCTGGTACTTTGAACATTTTTACTAATGAGTTGCCTGCCATTTCTTACTCCGGTTAGTCCTTCTTTTCTGCAGAGATAAGATTAACTGTACCGCCGGCAGCTTCAATCTTTGATTTTGCTGCAGCAGAAACCTTGTCTACATTAAAAGTAAGTTTCTTTGTAATTTCTCCATCAGCAAGAATCTTAACTGTAAGGTTTGAACCTTTCAAAAGACCTTTTTTGATGAGAGTTTCTTTATCAACAGTTTCACCGTCTGAATATTTTGCGTTAATGTCAGAAACATTAAAGCAGGCATATTCTTTCTTGAACGGAAAGTTAGAGAATCCTCTCTGTGCAATACGACGGAACAAAGGCATCTGTCCACCTTCAAATCCGATGTATACTTTTCCGCCAGAACGAGACTGCTGACCTTTGTTACCGCGTCCTGCTGTAGAACCACGGCCAGAAGAAGAACCACGGCCTACTCTTCTGTCCTTTTTGTTTGCACCATAAGGCGCAGTCAAAGTTGGATTGTAATCTGCCATATTAGCACTCCTCTACCTTAACCATGTGAGCTACAGCGGCAACCATACCGCGGATAGCAGGTGTATCTTCCTGTACAACTGAAGAACTAATCTTCTTTAAACCAAGGCTGCGAACTGTTGCAACTTTTTCTGGTTTCTGACCAATTGTACTTTTTGTAAGTGTAATCTTAAGTTTAGCCATCGATTAACCCCACAATTCATCCAGAGTTTTACCTCTGTTCTTTGCGATACTACCGGCATTCATCATGCGTTCGATTGCATTGAATGTAGCGCGAACAACGTTTTCTGCTGTACTTGATCCTAAAGACTTAGAAAGTACGTCTGTTGCTCCAGCTGCATCAAGAATTGCACGAACTGCACCACCGGCAATAATACCAGTACCTGAACAAGCAGGTTTCAAAAGAACTGATGAACTCTTGTATTTACCAATAATGTCATGAGGAATTGTTCCATTCTTCATAGGCATAGTAATAAGATTTCTCTTAGCCTTATCGATGCTCTTTTTAATTGCTTCTGATACGTCATTAGCTTTACCAAATCCGTATCCAACACGACCTTTCTGATCGCCTACAACTGTAAGAGCAGCAAAAGACATACGACGTCCACCTTTTACTGTTTTTGAAGTTCTTTTAAGAGTTACGAGTTTTTCTACAAACTCTTTCTCTTTCTGATCTTTATCAAAATTCTTCTGGTGTTCCATAATGTCTCCTAGAACTGGATACCCGCAGCGCGAGTTCCTTCTGCAAGGGCCTTTACTACACCGTGATAAAGATATCCGTTACGATCGAATACGATTGTAGTAATATTCTTATCCTTAAGGCGTGCACCCAGTGCTTCACCAAGTTTTGCAGCACCTTCAGTAGTTGGCTTAAGTGATGCAAATTCTTTTTCCATTGTCGAAATTGATGCGAGTGTTTTTCCTTCGTCATCATTAATTACCTGAACAAAAAGGTTCTTGTTGCTTCGAGTTACTGTCATGCGTGGGCGTTCTGCCGTTCCATAAACAGACTTACGAATATGAATCTTTCTGTGAAGGCGTTTTCTGTCTTTGTCATTCAGTTTCTTAAACATATAGCTTCACCTTATTTAACACCAGTCTTACCGACTTTACGTCTGATAACTTCATTGTCATAGCGAATACCTTTTCCTTTGTAAGGTTCAGGTAAACGTAATGTGCGAAGCTGCGCACTGAATTCACCAACACGCTGCTTATCAATACCAGAAATAGTAATTTTACCGCTTGGATCTGCAGTAACAGTAAGTCCTTCAGGAATGATTGCAACGAAGTCACTTGAATAACCAAGGTTCATTACAAGTTCTTTTCCCTTAACTTCTGCACGGTATCCAACTCCGTTAATAACGAGAGTTTTTGAATATCCTTCTGTTACACCCCTTACCATATTGAAAATCAAATTGCGGTAAAGACCATGAGCAGCGTTTGCTGCCTTAGAGTTATCAGAAGGGTTTACGATAACTTCACTACCTTTTACTTCTACAGTTACTTTGTTGTTAACAGCCTGTTTAAGTTCACCCTTTGCACCTTTTACAGTTATAAGACCAGGGTCAACTGTTACTGTTACACCAGCTGGAATAGCAACAGGAAGTTTACCAAGTTTAGACATAAATTCCCCCTATTACCAGATTGTGCAAACCAATTCACCGCCAACCTGCTTCTCAGTTGCTTTTTTACCAGTTGTAACACCAGAAGAAGTTGAAACGATAACTGTACCATAACCGTTATAAACACGTGGTAAGTCTTTGTAGCTAGAGTAAACGCGGCGTCCAGGTTTAGAGATCTTTTCAAGACCATGAATAACCGGTGCGTTTTCCTCATCATATTTCAAGAAGATACGAATTACTGATTTGTTATCTTCCTGTACTTTTTTGAAGTTTTTAATATAACCTTCATTTTTCAGGATTTTCACGATTTCAAGCTTAAGCTTAGAAACAGGTATATCTACCTTTTCGTGGCGGGCCTGTGCCGCATTACGGATCTTTGTGAGCATGTCTGCTACTGGATCTGATGCACTCATTTTTCTTCTCCTACCACTACCAACTAGATTTTGTTACACCTGGTAACAATCCTTCACTTGCATACTTACGGAAGCAAAGACGACACATCTTGAACTTTCTTAAGTATCCTCTTGGACGTCCGCAAAGCTGACAGCGATTGTATTTACGTGTGCTGTACTTAGGTGTGCGGGCAGCCTTAATAATCATAGATTTTTTAGCCATAGTTTCTTCTCACCTACTTTCTGAAAGGCATGTTAAACTTGGTAAGCAAAGCTTTTGCTTCTGCATCTGTCTTTGCACTTGTTACTAAAGTGATGTTCATACCAGCAATCTTTGTGATTTTATCAAAGTCGATTTCTGGGAAGATAATCTGTTCAGTAATACCAAAAGAGAAATTGCCGTGTCCATCAAAGCCAGTAGCCTTGATACCGCGGAAATCCTTAACGCGTGGTAAAGCAACATTAATAAGACGATCCAAGAATTCATACATAATTGAACCGCGTAATGTTACCATAACGCCTACTTCTGCACCCTCACGAAGTTTGAAGTTTGCTATGCTTTTCTTTGCTTTAGTCTTGACCGCTTTCTGACCAGTAATCTGAGTAAGATCAGTTACTGCAGCATCAAGAAGTTTCTTATTTGTGAGAGCTTCGCCAACACCCATGCTTACGATGATTTTCTTGATAGCAGGGATCTGCATCGGTGTTGTATAATTGAACTCTTTATAGAGTTCTTTTGCGATTGTGTCATTATAGACTTTCTTAAGCCGAGGTATGTAATTTGCCATTACAATTTTTCTCCACATTTGCGGCAGACACGAACTTTCTTGTCTCCGTCAAGCTTATAACCAATTCTTGTAGGACCGCATTTTTTACATACGATTGCTACATTAGAAATATTGAGCGGAGCCTCGATCTCGGCGATACCGCCCTGATCCTGCTGGCTGCGCTTTCTCATTGCTTTTTTAACAATGTTTACACCAGATACAATTACTGCATTCTTGCCAGGAATAACACGAACGACATTACCTGTCTTTCCTTTGTCTTTTCCTGCAATAACCTGTACTGTATCATCTTTACGGATTTTGAATTTCTTTTCCATATTCAATTCCTCTTAGAGTACTTCTGGAGCAAGTGAAATGATTTTCATGAAATCTTTATCACGAAGCTCACGAGCTACAGGTCCAAAAATACGTTTTCCAACCGGGTTTTTAGAATCATCAACGATAACACAAGCGTTATCATCAAAACGAATGTAAGTTCCGTCTGGACGGCGGTATTCTTTCGCCTGGCGAACGATTACTGCCTTTTTAATTGCACCCTTTTTAATTGTAGAAGTAGGGATTGCATCCTTAATTGCTACAACAACAATGTCACCAATACCTGCGTAACGGCGGTGTGATCCACCAATTACTTTAATACACTGAGCGATTTTGGCTCCAGAGTTATCAGCGACTGTCATACATGACTGCATTTGAATCATACTACTTAACTCCTTACCTTATCTTGCACGTTCAATGATTGATTCGAGGCGCCAGCATTTATCTTTGCTGAGCGGGCGACTTTCAACGATTTTAACAGTATCACCGATGTGTGCATCATTCTTTTCATCATGAGCCTTACACTTCTTTGTACTTGTTACATATTTTTTGTAAAGACGGTCCATCTTTTTTGTAGAAACAGAAACGACGATAGTTTTATCCATCTTGTCGCTTGTTACGATTCCTACATAAGAACGTTTGCCGGCTTTAATAGCTTTGTCTTCCACGAGTCAACTCCTATTTGTCAGCACCAGCAGCATCTTTCTGCTGGATGAACGTATTTAAGCGGGCGATTTCGCGACGCATAGTACGTAATTCCATCGGGTTATCTACATGGGCGATTACTTTTTTGAACCGCAAATCCATATACTTCTGTTTAAGCTCATCACGACGAGCAACAAGTTCAGCATAAGACAGTTCTTTGTCATTTTTCTTTGCTTTAGCCATCTTATTCCTCCTTAGTCCTTTGTCGGTTTATAAGCTATCTTTGTTACGACAGGAAGTTTACTTGCTGCAAGACGAAGTGCTTCTTCTGCAACTTTAATATCAACTCCACCAATTTCGAACAAAATCATTCCTGGCTTTAAGTTAGCAGCCCAGAATTCTGGAGCACCTTTACCTTTACCCATACGAGTTTCGGCAGGTTTCTTAGAAATAGGCTTGTCTGGGAATACACGAATCCAAACCTGTCCCTTGCGTTCAAGCTTACGGTTGATTGCAACACGGGCAGCTTCGATTACACGTGCATTAAGCCAGTGTGGTTCCATTGCAACAAGTGCGATGTCACCAAAATCAATATAATTATCACGAGTGGCAAAACCATGCTGTCTACCACGCTGCACCTTACGGTGCATTACTCTTTTCGGTGCGAGAGGCATTGCTTAACTCCTTTCCTTAGCAGAAGCTTCTGCTTTCTCAGCTTTGTCACCAGAAGAACGAGAAGTTCTTTCTCTTCTTGGTTTTCTTACAAGCTGTCCTGCATCTTCATTCTGTTCACGACCGTAGTTCATTCCGTTGTAAACCCATACTTTAACACCGATTTTTCCGTATGAAGTAAGAGCTTCGTACAAACCATAGTCAATGTCTGCTCTGAGAGTGTGAAGAGGAACACGTCCCTCTTTGTGCTCTTCTGAACGGCACATTTCTGCACCGCCGAGACGACCAGAAAGACGAATCTTAATTCCCTGAGCACCAGCACGCATTGCGTTAGAGCAAGCCTGTTTGAGCGCTTTGCGGAATGAAGCACGTCCCTGAAGCTGACGGCCAACATTCTGAGCAATCAAAGAAGCGTTCACATCAGCGCGTTTAATTTCTTTAATCTTAATCTGAACTTTCTTTGTAAGCTGCTTCTGAATATCAGTGCTGATCTTTTCGATTGTAGCACCTTTAACACCAATAATTACACCCGGGCGTGCTGTATGAATTACGATAGTAACACGCTGTGGATGACGAACAATTTCGATTTCTGCAATGTCTGCATTCTTGCATTCCGGAAGATCAGAAACTAATTTACGAATCTTAAAATCTTCGAGAACGAGGTCTGCATATTCACGAGGATCTGCATACCAGCGAGACTGCCATGTCTTGTTAATTCCAAGACGCAAACCGATAGGATTAACTTTCTGTCCCACTTTTTATTCCCCCGCCTTTTCGTCAACTACGACGGTAATATGACACATACGTTTTAAAAGCTGGTCTGCTCTACCACGTCCGCGGAACCATACTCTTTTAAGTCTTGGACCTTCGTCAATACGAATTTCCTTAACAAACAACATATCTTCATCTAACTTGTTATTAGCATTAAGTGCATTAGCCATTGCAGACTTTAAAGTTCCGCGAACGAGTTCAGCACCTTTCTGCGGCATATTCTCAAGAATTGCCATAGCTTCTGAACAAGGCTTTTGATTAATTACATGAGCTACAGGACGAACCTTTGTAGGAGATGCAATCAAAAATTTAGTAGTGGCTACATAACCTTTCTTTACTGTCATATTCTCCACTCCTATTTACCAGCTGTTTTATCAGTACCGCCATGACCACGGAATGTACGTGTAGGAGCAAACTCGCCGAGTTTATGACCAACGAGCTGTTCAGTAACGTATACCGGTACCCATGACTTACCATTATAAACAGAAATAGTATTACCAACCATTTCAGGAATAATAGTAGAACAGCGTGAATATGTTTTAATCATATTCTTTTTTGCTGATTCAACTTTATTCATTTCTAATACCTTTTTGTAAAGGCTTTTCTCTACAAAAGGTCCTTTTTTAACAGATCTTGACACAGTTATCTCCTAGACTACTTCTTTCTACGAGAAACAATAAAGCGACTTGAAGTCTTTCTCTTGTTTCTTGTCTTATAGCCTTTACAAGGCTGTCCCCATGGAGTAACAGGGTTACGTCCTTTACCTGCGCCTTCACCACCACCAAGTGGGTGATCAACTGGGTTCATTGCCATACCACGAACTGTAGGTCTGATACCCATCCAGCGTTTGTGACCTGCTTTACCAAGCTGAACATTCATGTGTTCTTCGTTACCAACAATACCGATTGTTGCATAACATTTTGCATTAACACGACGAATCTCACCTGATGGAAGACGAATAGTTACATATTCACCTTCTTTCGCAGCTACAAGTGCACTGGCACCTGCAGAACGAGCAAGCTGTCCACCACGTCCAATTGTAAGTTCAATATTATGTACAGTGAAACCTACTGGAATAGCTGAAAGTGGAAGTGCATTTCCTACTGTAGGTGTTGCATTTTCACCAGCCATAATTTTCTGTCCAACTGTAAGTCCCTTTGGTGCAATAATATATCTCTTGTCACCATCGGCATAATAAATCAAAGCAATGTTTGCACTGCGGTTCGGGTCATATTCAATTGTTTTAACTGTTCCAGGAATACCGTGCTTATTTCTCTTGAAATCGATATCACGATATCTCTGCTTATGACCACCACCCTGATGACGTACAGAAATACGACCACCAGCGCCACGTCCTGCATGAGACTTCTTTCCTGACACTAATGTTTTTTCGGGTCTATCAGTTGTCAGTTCATCTCTTACCAGGTCAATACGTGTTCGAGTACCTGCAGTTATTGGCTTAAATATCTTAAGAGCCATCTTTTTCCCCTTAGTTTAATGTTAGGCTTATACGCCTTCGAACACTTTAATTGTTTCGCCCTTGGCTAAACGCACAATGGCTTTTTTGTAACTAGATGTAAATCCAGGACGACCACGAAGTCGTTTTTCCTTTCCACTTACATTCATAGTAGTACAAGAAACAACTTTTACGTTGAAAAGCTTACGTACTGCTTCCTTAATCTGAGTTTTTGTAGCATCCGGAGATACAACAAAAACATATTTATCCTGTTCACGAAGGTTAGTTGCTTTTTCTGAACTAACAGGTTTAATAAGAATGTCTTGATACATCATTATTTAGCCTCCTTGTCTTCAGCATAAAAATCTGAAAGATTTTTTGCAGCACCTTCAAGAAGAATAACCTTGCGTCCATAGAACAAGTCATGAGCACGAAGACGGTTATAAGACAGGAATGAGAGATTAGGAATGTTTCTTCCAGCCTGCTTGATTTTTGCATCATTATCTTTGAGGATAATTACTGTGCGTTCATCTTTTGCAAAGTTAGAAAGAATTTTTACCAAATCTTTAGTCTTACCGCTTTCTACGGTAAAATCTTCTACAACAGTAAGTCTGTCACTCTGAGCCTGAAGGCTGAGGATAGATTTTATTGCAAGGCGTTTTGCCTTTTTAGGGATAGCATAGCTAAAATCTCTAGGTTTAGGTCCAAAAATTGTACCGCCGCCAACTGTAATAGGTGACTTTTTATCACCACGACGAGCGTTACCTGTTCCCTTCTGTTTGTAAGGTTTAGCATTTGATCCGTGTACTTCTGCGCGTCCTTTTGTACATGCAGTTCCGACACGTTTGTTTGCTAATTCATTGTTGATGGCGTAATAAATTACATCTTCATTAATTGGGAGACCGAATACTTTATCATCAAGTGAAATAGTACGCAGCTCTTTTCCATCAGTTGAATATACTTTCTTATCCATATTCTAATTCCTCTGATTATTTTTTTACTGCGGACTTCACGATAAGTGTGCAGTCTTTGTTACCTGGAACGGCACCACGAACTAAAATAACCTTCAATTCTGGATCGATTTTAACGATACGAAGGTTCTGTACTGTTATACGTTCAAAGCCCATACGGCCAGGCATTTTTACGTTTTTAAAACAGTGTCCAGGTGTAGTACATGATCCAGTACCACCTGCTTCTCTGTGGAACTTAGAACCGTGAGTTGCACGTCCACCATGGAAGCCCCATCTCTTCATTACACCCTGAAAACCTTTTCCTTTTGATGTTGCAGTAACATCGAGGAATCTTGTTTTCTCAAATAATTCAAGACCAACCTGGTCTCCAATTTTAACTTCTTTTTCGAAGTTGCGGAACTCTTTAAGAGTTCTCTTTGGGTTAATGTTTTCAGGAAACTGTCCGGCATATGCTTTGCTTACTTTAGATGCTTTAACATCATCCAAACCAAGCACTACAGCATCATAACCGCAGTTCTCTTTTGTTCTTGTAGCAACAACCACGTTAGGTTCGACGCGGATCACGGTGACTGGTGTCAAATTGCCGCTTTCGTCAAAAACCTGGGTCATTCCCACTTTTTTTGCGATCAGACCTTTCATTCTGATTTCTCCTGTTTGAAAAACACTTCTTAACGTTAGAATGTTTTTCTCTTAATTTTATTGGCCGCCATCCCAGATCCAGGGGACCGTACCATTACAGTAATCTGATGTGTAAAAACACAAAAGACTTACTGTTTAATTTCTACATCTACACCGGCTGGCAATTCAAGCTTCATCAAAGAATCCATAACTTCTGATGAAGGTTCAAGAATGTCAATAAGGCGTTTATGTGTACGCATTTCAAACTGTTCACGTGACTTTTTGTTTACGTGAGGTGAACGCAATACAGTTACCTTGTTAATTCTTGTAGGAAGTGGAACTGGTCCTGAAACCTTAGCTCCTGCTTTCTGAACTGTCTGCACGATGGCTTTTGCACTCTGATCGATCAACTCAACATCAAATGCTCTGAGTCTGACACGAATCTTTCCGTTAGCCATTTATGTACTCCTAACTTTGATACAGGTCCTGAAAGAAAATCAGAACCCGTATCAAAAATTTTTAACTATTCAACGATCTTTGTAACCTGTCCAGAAGCGATTGTACGACCACCTTCACGGATAGCGAGTTTAAGACCTTCATCCATAGCGATTGGGTGAATAAGTTCGCCCATAACTTTTACGTTATCACCTGGTTTAACCATGTCTGTTCCAGCTTCGAGATTAACAGTACCTGTGATGTCTGTTGTTCTGAAGTAGAACTGTGGACGATATCCAGAGAAGAATGGTGAGTGACGTCCACCTTCTTC
>JAEEGL012339592.1_pt1 | contig 99177 bp, 96 predicted proteins | sample 9134231 | NCBI WGS metagenome assembly JAEEGL01 (sample SAMN16246548, study PRJNA631951) | gut metagenome | biome: gut microbiome; feature: rumen; material: fiber-attached | host: Bos | place: Iran: Karaj | collected 2018-10 | reverse complement strand
GGCCCACGGTCTCGGCATCAAGAACACCGTCACCGGCCGCGGCCCCTGCCGTCAGGCCCTCGGCGCCCAGTACAGCGCCTGGGAGGAAGCCAAAGCTGACGTCTGCGGCCTCTTCCTCACCGAGCAGCTCATCGAGCGCGGCGAAATCACCAACACCACCGTCGCCCAGAACTACATCACCTTCATCGCCGGCATCCTCCGCAGCGTCCGCTTCGGTGCCACCGAGGCCCACGGCGTGGCCAACATCATGTGCTATAACTACTTCCTCGAGCACGGTGCATTCAGCCGCAATGCCGACGGCAAGTATGTCATCGACGTGGAGAAAGCCCGCGAGGCCGCCCGCGGCTGGGCCGCCATCATCATCGCCATGGAAGGCGAGGGCGACGCCGCTGCTGCCAAAGCCTACAGCGACAAGAACGGCAAGATCAGCAACGACCTGCAGCGCGACCTCGACGCCATCCGCGACGCCAACATCCCGCGCGACATCATCTACAAGCAGGGTGCCCAGGTGCTCGGTCTCTAACCGGCCCGCCATACCCCCACTGCCAGGCCGGCAAGCAGCGCGCTGCTTGCCGGCCTTCTTGTTAAATACATCGCGCACGACCAATTCCTCACCACGGCAAATTCACCCCCACCACACCACCGCGTCCCCTCCGATGCTACTCCGACTACAGTCGGAGTAGCATCGGAGTAACCTCGGAGTAGTATCGGAGATGTATCGGAGATGATACTATCTACCAGCGACTTACATTCCATTTGCATACATACACAAGTGATAACCAAGTAGATACATTATCCATAAGACGCCTGGGGACCATCTTCAGCCACCCGGAGCGTCAGCGACCAGCCATCGGACACGACAGCAATGGAAATGGATTCTGTCCGTTCGAAATCACTAATTAAATCGTGTGCGATTTATTTTCTCACCCATTCCGACAGTCGCCAAAGAAGGGGTGGTTTTCTCCCCGTTGCGGATTTTTTCTCGGCAAAACGCGTTTTTTATTTGGTGGTATAAAATGTTTTTTGTATATTTGCAATTGGAACAATAGTATACAATCACATAGTATACTACTGTCTCCCAACGGGTTGCGGCTCCCCTCCTGCGATAGGAGGGCCCGAAGGTCAGAACACTCCCCGGCTGACAAACCCCGGACGAACTCCAGCACATTGCCAGGAGGAGGGGAGAGTATTGGGTTTATGGAAAAACACTGGTACGCTTTCAAGGTCTATTACAATCGCGTGCAGCCGCTTATCTCCGATTGCCTGGAGTCAGGGCTTGAGTTCTTTGCACCGACAGATGTCATCAAGTCATTGCTTTTTCTGCACTGCAGCGAGACCGACATGGCGCATTTTGTTGTGAACCACCATAGACAAGCATGGGTATACTACAACACCGAGCGCACTCAGGCTGCCGTGATCCCCGACCGTGAGATGGAAGTGTTCCGTTTCGTCGTCAGTGCTGGACGCGAGGGCCTCACGCTGCTGGGCGACGACCGACCCGAATACCATGAGGGCGACCGCGTGGTGGTCACCGGTGGCCCTTTCAAAGGTGCCGAGGGTCACATCAAACGCATCAAACGTGACCGCCGCCTGGTGGTCACCATCCGCGGCGTAGTGGCTGTAGCCACCACCTACATACACCCTAGCCTGCTTCGCAGAGTTGATGAGTCTATGAGTCATTGAGTCCGTATGTCAATAAGTCTGTAAGTCGAAAAGCCTCGATGACTCAAGGTCTTGAAGTCTTGAGGTTTCTTTCAAATCTCAATCAAAACTAAAAACTATACTCTAACCGATTTTTCTCTAACCGGAAGCTCCGTAAGTCGAGCGCTGTGTCATGCTAGCATGAACAATGCCGAGATGAAGGAGCGTTGACAAAGTCAATTATCCGAATTAATCCGAATCCTTGACGGTACGAAGTCTCGATGACTTGTAGTCTCTTCGACTTTTTGACTCTTCGACTTTTCGTCTCGATGTCTTGAAGTCTCGACGTCTCGATATCTCGAAGTCTTGATGTCTCATGAAAAAAGGCCTGTTTCAATTACAATACGAGCTTGACAGCCGCTATACCGAGGCCGGCAGCGACCAAGGTGCCAAGCTGGACATGCACGACATCGATGACGCCGACGTGCGTCAGTTCCTGTCCGACACGGCACATCTGGGCTATAAGGAGACTGTCAAGTACCTGAAACAACGACAGGAACAGTCCGACAGCAGCATCGCCATCATCCCCTTCACCACCGCCACGCCCGAAGCACTTGCCTACCGCCTCGAGAACCTCTCGCAACGCCTCACCTTCCTCTCTCGACCTCTGAACACAGTGGAGCGGCTCAACGAGATGCTGTATGCCGCCAACTGGCGGCTGCCCCAAGGCGCCTACCTATGTGCCCACTCGATGACGGCGGCGCTGAAGCGCAACCTGACGATGGCACGCTACCCGTGGGGCATCAACTACCTGATGGTGGCATGGGACTATGTGTGGCACCGCATGTGCCCGAAGATGAGGCTGACACGCCGTCTGTACTTCGCCGTCACTGGCGGCAAGAAGCGTACCATGAGCCGTGTGGAGATACTGGGACGTTTCTACCGTGCAGGCTTCGAGGTTGTAGACGAGCAGTTCCGCGAAGGCGAATTCTTCGTCACCGTCCGCAAAGTGGCCGAGCCCATCGACGACGACGCCCCCTCGGGGTCGCCCATCATTCACCTGCGCCGCATCGGCAAAGGGGGCAAGGAGATTGTGGTGCACAAGTTCCGCACGATGTACACCTACTCGGAGTATGTGCAACCCTACATTTACCACTACCAGAGTCTCGAGCGAGGCGGAAAGTTTAAGGATGACTATCGTGTCAACCTCTGGGGCCGTCTGCTGCGACGCATCTGGCTCGACGAGCTGCCCATGTTGTGGAACATGCTGCGCGGCGACCTCAAGCTGGTGGGCGTACGCCCGCTGAGTCGGCATTACTTCAGCCTCTACTCCCCTGAGATGCAGCAGCTGCGCATACGCACCAAGCCCGGCATGCTGCCGCCGTTCTACTACGACCGTCACACTCCCGAGACCATCGAAGAGGTGCAGGAAAGCGAACGCCGCTACCTGGAGGCCTACCTCGAGCACCCCTTCGCCACCGACTGGCGCTACTTCTGGGGCATCGTCGGCAATATCCTGCTTCGCCGCAAGCGGTCGAAATGAAGGCAAAAAGCCAAAAAGTCGAAAAGTCGAAAAGTCGAAAAGTCGAAAGGGAGGAAAGACCAAGAGTTAAAAAGACAAAAAGTATGGAACGCAACATAGAGAATCTTTTTATCTGGCAGGAATCACGTATTGTAGTAAACAAGATTTATCAGTTATTGCGAGATAATCGCGATTATGGGTTTAAGGATCAAATCCAACGAGCTGCCGTGAGTATCATGAACAATATTGCTGAAGGCTCGGAGGTGGGAAGTGATGCAAAATTTATCAACTTCCTATATATCGCAAAAGGCAGCTGTGGAGAAGTAAAAAGCATGTTATACCTCTGTGAAGATTTAGGTTATTGCACCTCGGAAGATCGCTTAGATTTACAAAACAGCGTGAAGAAAATTTCAGGAGGAATAACAAAAATGATTGAAGCACTAAAAAATGGAAACAACTAACCACAAGGACTCTTCGACTCTTCGACCTTTCGACTCTTCGACTCCAGCCTCCGGCTGGACCACCGTCATCAAGCCCAAGGAGCGCCTGCTGCAGGTAGACCTGAAGGAGCTCTGGCGCTACCGCGACCTCACGAGCCTCTTCGTGCGGCGCAACATCACCACACAGTACAAGCAGACCATCCTCGGACCGCTGTGGTATATCATACAGCCCGCCATGACCGTCATCATGTATATGGTGGTCTTCGGCGGCATCGCCAAGATACCCACTGACGGACTGCCACAGCCGCTCTTCTACCTCAGCGGCATCTGCCTCTGGCAGTATTTCAACGACTGCCTCACCAAGACCTCCTCCACCTTCACCGCCAACGCTGGCATCTTCGGCAAGGTCTACTTTCCGCGCATGGTGGTACCCATCTCCACCGTCATCAGCAACCTGCTGCGCTTCGGCATCCAGTTCGGGCTCTTCCTGGTGGTCTACGCCATCTACCAGCTCTTTATCATACCCGGCCAGATACACACCAACTGGTATGCCCTGCTGCTGCCCGTGCTGGTGTTGATGCTGGCGGGACTGGCCTTGGGTTTCGGCATCCTCTTCTCGAGCCTCACCACCAAATACCGCGACATGACGTTGCTGCTCGATTTCTTCATCCGCTTGTGGATGTATGCCACACCGGTCATCTACCCCCTGAGCACCATCACCAACGAGAAGCTGCGCTTCGTGATGAGCCTCAACCCCTTGACGGGTATTGTCGAGGCCTTCAAATACGGCTTCCTTGGCGAGGGACAGTTCAGCTGGGGCCTGCTGGGCTACAGTTTCGCCTTCATGGTGGTCCTGCTGGCCATAGGTATCGTCATCTTCAACCGCGTGCAACGCACGTTTATGGACACCGTGTAAGTGGTTAGTGTTAAGTTATAAGTGTTAAGCGAAATTGATATAGCGTTTGAGTTGTTGCGCTTGTCGTTGATGGACAAAGCGGGGCAAGAAACTCTCAACTCTCAACTTTCAACTCTCAACTCAAAAGACTGGTGGAGTCTCTTCCGTCTGCTGCAGCGCAATCATCTGGTGGCGCTGACTGCAGAGACGGTGGCGGCCCTCGACGTACCGCGTGAGGTGAAGATACCCTGGCTCGCCGAGTGCGACAAGGCCGTACGTTGGCACCGCTTCCAGCACGAAGTGCAAGATGAGATTGTGGAGGTGATGGCCAAACGCGGTATCGAAACGTTGGTGCTCAAAGGAACCCACGTTGCGCAATACTACCCTCGACCCGAGTTGCGCGAGTTCGGCGACCTCGACCTCTATTTCTACGACAAACACGATGAGGCCGACCGCGTTGCCCACGAAGTGTTGAAGGTAGACGTCAGCAACGACGCCCACCACCACTCGAAATACAACTACCGCGGCGTCACAGTGGAGAGCCATTACGACTTCGTCAACGTGCACTATCCGCCCAGCAACCGCCGCTATGAGGCCATGCTCAAGGAGCTGGTAGGTGCAAAACAAGTACTACACACTACACACTACACACTACACACTTTTGAAGTTCTTTTCCTCCTCCGCCACATGGCCTGTCACTTCGCCTCCAGCCGCATCACCCTGCGCGACTTGGTCGACTGGACACTCACCTGCCGGGCGTTGCAGGACAAAGTCGACTGGCCATTAGTGGAGAAAACCGTCAGCGACTACGGCATGACCGAGTTCGTCTCAGCCCTCAACACCATCGCCCAACAGCGACTCGGCACCCAGCCACCCAGCCACCCAGTCACTCAGTCACCCAGCCATCCCGACTCGATGTCTCGATGTCTCGATGTCTCGATGTCTCAAAAGCTAGAGCGCGACCTCGTCCACGGCAGCCGTGAGGCAGATGACAAGAATGCCGACGGCCTGGCACGCCTAATCTGGAAACAGCACCGCTGGCGCGCCCTCGGCTGGAAGCGCAAGATGGTCTTCAACGACAGTCCCGCAACGCTATGGTTCGCCAGCCTCACCTCCCACGCCGAAAAACCCCGCAGCATCCTGCACAAACAATAATCTCAATCAAAACTAAAGAACTATCAGAAATACCCTCTAACCGAATTGCCGGAATAAAACCAAAAAACCGAAGTCTCGTTGTCTCTTAATCTCAATCAAAACTAAAAGAACCAAAAGAGCACGAAGTCTTGATGTCTCGACGACTCGATGACTTGTAGACTTTTTGACTTTTCTACTCTTCGCCTCAGTCACTCAGTCACCCATCCACTTTTTGACTTTTCGACTCTTCGGTTTTTCGACTCAACCACTCAGTAACTCAGCGACTCTTCGCCTTTTTGACTCTTCGACTTTTTTGACTCAAATCACCCATCATATGAAAAAAGCTCTCATCACCGGTATTACAGGACAGGACGGCAGCTACCTGGCCGAGTTCCTCATCGAGAAAGGCTACGAGGTGCACGGCATACTGCGCCGCAGCAGTTCGTTCAACACAGGTCGTATCGAACACCTGTACCTCGACGAATGGGTGCGCGATATGCACCGCAAGCGCCTCGTGGAACTCCATTGGGGCGATATGACCGACAGCAGCAGCCTCATCCGCATCATCAACGAGATAAAGCCCGACGAGATATACAACCTGGCGGCACAGAGCCATGTGAAGGTGAGCTTCGACGTGCCGGAGTTCACGGCCGACACCGATGCCAACGGGGTGTTGCGCCTACTCGAGGCTGTACGCATCACGGGACTCACCCACAGCTGTCGTATTTACCAAGCCTCCACCTCCGAGCTCTACGGCAAGGTGCAGGAGGTGCCGCAGAGCGAGACGACACCCTTCTATCCGCGCTCGCCCTACGGTGTGGCAAAACTTTATGGCTACTGGATGATGAAGAACTACCGAGAAAGCTATAATATGTTCTGCTGCAACGGCATCCTCTTCAACCACGAAAGCGAACGGCGTGGCGAGACTTTCGTCACCCGCAAGATTACGCTGGCTGCCGCTCGTATCGCTCAGGGATTCCAGGACAAACTCTATCTCGGCAACCTCAACGCATTGCGCGACTGGGGCTATGCCAAAGACTATGTGGAGTGCATGTGGCTCATCCTGCAGCAGGAGCAGCCCGACGACTACGTCATCGCCACAGGCCAGTACCACACGGTGCGCGAATTCTGCACGCTGGCTTTCAAGGAGGCCGGCATCGAACTCCGCTGGGAGGGCGAGGGTGTCAACGAGAAAGGCATCGACGTGAAAAGCGGGAAGACGCTCGTCGAAGTCGACCCCAAGTATTTCCGGCCTGCCGAAGTCGACCAACTCCTTGGCGATCCCAGCAAAGCCAAGCGCCTCCTCGGCTGGAACCCACAGAAGACCAGTTTCGAAGACCTCGTCAAGATCATGGTCCAGCACGACATGAAGAAAGTACGACACCTGTATCACACAGACGCCTCATTTTAATGGTCACACAGAAACCACAGAAATCACGGAAAAAAGCCTACGGCTTATGACAATTAATGATATAACATACGAAATCAGAGGCGCAATATACGATGTGTACAAAGAACTAGGTCCCGGTCTATTAGAAAGTGTTTACGAAGAGGCTTTGTGTTTTGAACTGGAACAAAAAGGATTGAAAGTTGAAAGACAGGTACACGTACCAATCGAATACAAAGGCACTCAACTGAAAACAGAACTTAGACTTGATATACTGGTTGAGGGGCAAGTAATCGTTGAACTAAAATCTGTTGAAGAAATGAAAAAAGTATTTGGCAAACAGCTACTCACATATCTACGATTGATGGACAAAAGAGTAGGTCTACTTGTAAACTTCAACACAGACAACATACTCTCGTCAATAACACGCGTAGCGAATTAATTTCTGTGATTTCCGTGATTTCTGTGTGACAGATAAATTCAATGTGAAATGAACAATAACAGCAAGATATATGTGGCAGGGCACCGGGGAATGGTAGGCAGCGCCATTGTACGGGAACTGCAGCGCCAAGGATACAACAACCTCGTGCTTCGGACTCATGCAGAACTTGACCTCACCCGTCAGGTTGATGTAGAGCACTTCTTTGCCACAGAAAAACCCGAGTATGTGTTCCTCGCCGCCGCCAAAGTCGGTGGCATTGCCGCCAACAGCGCCGCCCTCGCCGACTTCATGTACCAGAACATGACCCTCGAGATGAACGTCATCCATGCCGCCTGGCAGAATGGAGTAAAGAAACTGGAGTTCCTCGGCAGCAGCTGCATCTACCCCCGTCTGGCACCGCAGCCCATGCCCGAAAGCTGCCTGTTGACCTCGAGTCTCGAGCCCACCAACGAAGCCTATGCTTTGGCCAAGATCAGCGGCTTGAAATACTGCGAATACCTCAACCGTCAATACGGCACCGACTATATCTCTGTCATGCCCACCAACCTCTACGGTCCCAACGACAACTACCACCCCGAGCACAGCCATGTGCTGCCAGCCATGATACGCCGTTTCCATGAGGCCAAGGTGCAGGGCATGCCAGAGGTTACCTGCTGGGGTGACGGTAGCGCATTGAGGGAATTCCTGTATGTCGACGACCTTGCCGAACTCTGTGTCTTCCTGATGAACAATTATAGCGGCAACGAAACGGTGAATGCCGGCACAGGCAAAGAGCTTACCATCCGCGAACTTGCCGAAACCGTAGCCAAAGTGGTAGGCTATAAAGGGATGATATTGTGGGACGCCAGCCGACCCAACGGTACTCCCCGAAAACTCCTCGATGTCAGCAAGGCCACCCGCCTCGGCTGGACCTACAAGACCGAGCTGGAAGATGGCATCCGCCGTGCCTACAATGATTATCTAGAGCGCAATCAAAACTAAAAGAAATTCGTGGGATTAACGAGATTCGTGGTCGTTTAAATCTCAATCAGATTGTAAAAGATTAAAAAAGAAAAGCATGATGTCTCGTCGGCTCGTTGACTCAGCAACTCTTCAAATCTCAATCAGAACTAGAAGAACTAAAAGAAATTCGTCGGATTAGTAAGATTCGTGGTCTTTTAAACCTCAATCAGATTGTAAAAGAATTTAAAAGAACTTGTGGTCTCGACGACTCGTTGTCTCGACGTCTCATAGACTCATAGACTCTTCGTCTTTTTGACTCTTCGACTCTTCGACTTTTAGACTCACAGACTAACACATTAACACATTCATATAATGGCCACTGCCATAGAATTCAATAACATCAGTAAGATCTACCGCCTGGGAATGGTTGGCACAGGTACGTTGGCGCACGACCTGAAGCGCTGGTGGACGATGAATGTCCGGGGCAAAGAAGACCCCTATCTGACCATCGGTGAAACCAACGACCGCAGCACCAAGGGTGAGAGCGAATACGTATGGGCCTTGCGTGATATCGACTTCAAGGTCGAGCAAGGCGATGTGGTGGGCATCATCGGCAAGAACGGAGCCGGCAAAAGCACCCTGCTGAAGATACTTTCTAAAGTCACCGCTCCCACCACCGGCACCATCCGTGCTCGCGGCCGTATCGGGAGTTTGCTGGAGGTCGGCACCGGCTTCCACCCCGAGATGACGGGGCGTGAGAACATCTACATGAACGGTGCTATCCTCGGCATGACCAAAGCTGAAATCACCAAGAAACTAGATGAGATAGTCGACTTCAGCGGCTGCGAGCGTTATATCGACACCCCGGTGAAGCGTTACAGCAGCGGTATGATGGTTCGCCTCGGCTTCGCCGTCGCCGCCCACCTCGACCCCGAGATATTGGTCGTCGACGAGGTCCTCGCCGTCGGCGACGCCGAATTCCAGAAAAAAGCTATCGGCAAGATGCAAGATGTTAGCAAAGGCGAAGGAAGAACGGTGTTGTTTGTGAGTCATAACATGGCCAGCGTGCGGCAACTATGCAACTCAGGAATACTTCTCGAAAATGGAAAGATAACCTTTGCCGGAACAGCTGTTGATACTGTAAGCCAATACATGGCCTCCTCTGGAGAACAAGAAACGTCCAGAGAATTCTCAAGGAACGACGCACCAGGCACCCACGACCTAAAACTGCGCAAAATATACTTTATCGACGATGCTGGCAACAAAATAGACTACGGAGTAATTAGCCAGCGCATAGGTATTTGCGTAGAATATGAGGTAATGTGCATTGTGGCGGCATTTACGCACGGAGCAAACATCTTCGACGCTGTAGGCAACCACATATTCACCACCCACGACAACAACCCGATGCGAAACACCACCATAGAACCTGGCCTATATCGCACGTGCTTATGGGTACCAGCCAACTTGATGCAAAATGGTAGCTACTTTCTAACATTTGCCTTTATGCGATATAATCCATTCGAGATACTATACCACTCCGACACGCTGATAAGACTCAATATAGTGGATGATATGGACGCTGCCACCCGAAACGCAATGTATAAACACAACCTGCCTGGCCTTATTCGCCCAATCATTGAATGGGAACAGACAGAAAAACTGATATGATAATGGAAGCAACAGGCGAACGATTTATTCCCGAATCTATGGATGGACAGATAGCAGCCGAGCATCTGATCCGCTACAATATGGTTTGCCAACTACTCGACTTGCGAGGCAAAACGGTACTTGACATTGCTTCAGGAAGTGGCTATGGCACCAATCTGCTCGCGAAAAGTGCTCTTCGCGCCTTTGGTGTCGACATCTCGCAGGAAGCCGTAGAATACTCATCCAACCGCTATCAGCGCGACAATCTCACCTATCTCGTCGGCTCTTGCCTTGACATTCCTCTTGATGCGGATAATGTCGACGTGGTGGTGTCGTTCGAGACTATTGAGCATTTTGAGAATCACGATAGGTTTATGTCGGAGATTCAACGAGTGTTGCGCCCAGGAGGTGTACTGATAATGTCGTCGCCCAACAAACGACTCTATACCGACATCCCGCAGACCCATAATCCCTATCACGTTCACGAATTATATACCAGCGAGTTCCGCACGATGATTCAGTCTTCTTTTACCCATGCTCTCTTCTTCGGACAGAATTACCTACTAGGATCTATCATCTACCCCTCCGACATGACTGATGTCATTCAGAGAGCAACAGCTTTCGATATTGCTGATGGTGCACTCGTTCAGAAAGAGCATCTTTACGACATCGCGATTGCCAGCAATGAACACATCCAGCTGTTTAATTGTAGCTTCCCTCTCGTTTTTGATATCACTCATACCATTGAGCCAACCTGCCTTAGTTACTTTCAAGAAGGCTACTCTGACGGATACCATAAATGTCAGACCACTCCTTCTTTCCGTCTCGGACACGCGCTACTTCATCCGCTATCCATTTTCCGCCGAAAGAAATTGTAAATAAAAATGTCAACCACCATCCCTTTTCCCCACCAATGACCATCTCTGTCGCACTCTGCACATATAATGGTTCTCGATATATTCGCCAACAGATAGAGTCCATTCTCCGGCAGACCATGTCTGTGGATGAGATTGTGGTTTGCGACGATGGCAGCACCGACAACACGCTGACCATCATTGAGGAATATCAGAGCACTACCACCACCAACATCCGCATCTACCGCAACGAGCAGAATATGGGCTTCTTGCGCAACTTCGAGCGGGCAATAAACCTTTGTCACAATGGTTTGGTCTTTCTATCAGACCAAGACGATATATGGATGCCACACAAGGTGGAGACAATAGTACGCTGGTTCAATGACAACCCACAAATGGAGTGTGTCTTCACCGATGCTGAACTAATCAATTCCGACGGTAAGCCTATGGGCAAGCGGTTGTGGGATGCCTTGCCTTTCTTCAGAAGCGACCGACGACGCTTTGATCGTGGCAAAGCCTTTGCAGTGTTGATTCGCGGTAATGTGGCAACAGGCGCAACAATGGCCTTACGCAAAGATGGTGAGATGCTCTTTGCCAATATATGCGAGCAACACAATATGAAGTTCCATGATTCGTATCTGGCCCTACATTATGCCCACCAGCATACATTAGGAAAAATCACCGAACAATTAATATACTACCGTATTCATGCAGGGCAGCAGACTGGGATAAGCAAAAAACCAATCGAATATTATGGTATTGACTGGGATGTGCCAACCAACATTAGTATAAACAGCTCTCTTTACGGCAAAAACAACAATAAGAAAATAGCTGCTCACCGCCGTCTAATTGACCTACGCCATCGTAGTAAATACAAGTTTTGGGGCTGGTTAATAGTCTTTTTTCATATACACCAGTACATATATATCTACCACTGGCGTTGGTTAGGTTGCATTCTTTACGATCAAAAATCATCTCTAGTACATTCTTGGGAACGTATTAAAAGCAAAATTCATGCAGGCCAAGTTACTAACGAATAACATCGTCTTGCAGCATGGGCATAACCTACGCATCTGCTTGCAGTTGCTGCTCAACTGGTGCCTGCGCCGTGTGCTGTGGCTTAGAAAAAGACTGACTAATAACAACGACATCATAGTACATTACTACGCCGTCTGCTGGAACGAAGAACGCATGTTGCCTTTCGTGTTTCGACACTACGACGACTTTGTCAGCCAATACGTCTTTTTCGATAACGAGTCTACGGATAGCAGCCAAAGCATTATACAATCGCACCCCAATAGTCATATAGTGCATTTCCATACCGATGGTTTTGACGACAACGTGCATAAAGACATCAAAAACAGCTGCTGGAAAAAGTCTCGCGGGAAAGCAGACTATGTAATCGTGTGCGATGTGGACGAATTGCTCTACCACAAAGACATGAAATCTATGCTGGCATCCGTTCTAAAGAGCCACATTTCTTTTTTCCGGCCGGAAGGGTGGGATATGTATAGCGAAACCTTCCCGCCACTCGATTCCCCTCTGACAGAGACCGTCACAAAGGGCACCCGTAGCAAGAACTACGGCAAATGCATCCTGTTCGACCCACACCGCATCGTGGATATAAACTACGAACCAGGAGCACACCTCTGCCACCCCACGGGGATTGTCAGAACCGCAGAAGACAATGGTCTGAAAGTGCTCCACTACAAAAACCTCGGCCTTGACTATGTCATGTCAAGAATTAGGGCTTACCGCAGCAGACTGACAGACAAAATTCAGGAAGAAGGTCTTGCAGTACACTACACCTACACTGACAATAAAATCGCAGAAGATTTCTTAAAAGGATTGGCAAGCGCGGAGAATGCTTTCTAGAATGACCGCATCAGTAGCACTCTGTACATATAACGGGGCTCATTATATACGGGAACAGATCGAGTCCATCCTCAACCAATCCACCCCTGTGGATGAGATTGTGGTATGCGATGATGGTAGCAACGATAACACTTTATCCATCATTGAAAGTTTTCACGGCGACACCACCACAGACATCCGCATCTATCGCAACGAGTCCAATATTGGTGTCTGTGCTAATTTTCAAAAGGCAATTGACTTATGCCACGGCGATATTATCTTCCTGTCAGACCAAGATGATGTATGGTTCCCAGACAAGGTAAAGGTCATCATGGATTATTTCGCCAAAAACAAAGACAAGCAGGTTGTATTTTCCAACGGACAACTCATCAATGACGAAGGTGCCATAATTGACACCACAACACTGTGGGGCACTATCGGCTTTACGTCACAGGCACAAAAGGCCCTAACGGATGGCTTTGGACCAGAATTATTCTCCTATGAAAACCGTGCCACCGGGGCAACAATGGCTATTCGACGCTCTTTCATAAACGAAAACCCATTCTTGGATTTCTGCAATGACACCATACTCCATGACGGGGCTCTAGCGATGTTAGGAATAGCAACAAACGGACTGGGGTATATCTCACAGCCATTAATCAACTATCGAATTCACACAGGACAGAAAGTAGGAATTGGTGACGCAATTAATTCTCCCTTAAGTGATGATGCTCGAGATACAAGTCCCCTCTGTGAGCAATGGTACTCCATGCCGCTGCCTTCACCCCTAAACAAACGCATTGCATTCATCCGAGCTCGGCATCGTAGAAAACATCAGCCATTAGGAATAATCCGCATGATAGGTTCCATCGGCAGTTACAGCAAGTACTATCACCGGAATTGGTTTAGTTTCCTATTCTTCGACATTAGACAATGGTCTACTGCCATGTGGCAACGAATATTCAAATAATCTATGCCCACCGTCTCCGTCATAGTACCCAACTACAATCATGCGCCGTTCCTAAAGCAGCGCATTGATAGTATCTTGGGGCAGTCGTTCCAGGACTTCGAATTGATACTATTGGACGACTGCTCCACCGACGGAAGCCGTGAGATAATAGAAAGTTATCGCAGTAACCCGCATGTAAGCCACATAGTTTATAACGAGCAGAACAGCGGCGGCGCCTTCCGTCAGTGGAAGAAAGGCATCGACCTAACACAAGGAGAATGGGTGTGGATTGCCGAAAGCGACGACTGGGCTGAACCTTCTTTCCTTGAAGAGATACTTAGCGAGGCAGGGAAACACCCTTCATGCTGCATTGCTGCTAGCAATCCCTTCTATGTATATCCCGACGGAAGCACATGGCACGACAAAACAACAGATAGTCCGAACCTAATCAATGGAGCAGACTTTGCACGCCAGCACCTACTCAACGGCAACAGTTTGCCTAACGCCAGCGCACTGCTTATTAGACGAAACGTACTAGACCAAGTTGACTTCTCCACCATCGTCAACATGCGCCTCTGCGGCGACTGGATGCTCTATGCGCAATGCTGCCACCTCGGCGACGTGCTGCTAACCGGTAAAACGTTGAGCTATTTCCGTCAACATGGTGACAACACCTCGTCTGCTGCCGAACGTCAAGGGCTCAACCTCACCGAAGGCGTTGAAGTGCTTGACTACATCAAACACCACTTCCATGTTCACACAAGGAACTATGCTCGCTGTTGGGGACGCACCTGGGCAAAACTCGAACGGAAGCATCATTATAGCAAACTAATTCGGTCAACTGTTGCCACCAATCTGAAGCATCACCCAGCCATCAGTTTATGGCACATTATTTATCGATTCAAACTCGCATTATGAGCACAAAGATATTCACCCGATCCATCAATTACGAACTCTACCGTATGTCGGGGAGATGTATCGACTTGGAACTACCTCGTGTAAGACTGATCAACACCACTGCTGACGGCTACTTCTACCGCATGCTCCGCGACACCACCTGTGATTGGGCAATTAACATCGACGAAGATGCTTTCGTCGTCAATAGTCAAGCCATCCTTGACCTGTTGGAATACATGAAACGCAACGGTATTGTCAATTGCGGTATGTCCGATGGTATAATGGTGCGCCCCTGCAACCCTGCGGTGACCAACCCATTCTTCAATATCCTCAACCTATCTGCCATCCGAAAAAAGTTCGACCTCGAAGAAATCAAAAACTTCAACTATTTCGAGCACCGCGATGCCATACTGGCCAAGTTACCACCTCATCTACTGCAAGTGGACGAGGAACGTCTGGCGATGACTCGAGAGGAGCCTTTCTACAATTTCTTCCTCTGGATGGCCTACCATTTCCGAACGCTCTATCTCAATGCAGAATGGCATCCTGACGGTATAAGCACTATCTTAAAGAACCATCAAGATGTTCCCATGCTCTACCACTCATGGTTCTCACGTGAGTGGAGAAAAGACGAGCAACACACACAACGCATCGAAGCATTGTATCGTGAAGTATGCGGCATTCATAACATCACACCTCTCATGCCTACTTGCTGGCAGAGATGGACTCCTATTGACCGTCAGTGGCAAATCGCTCGACGTAAAGCGAACTCTGCTTTGATAAGAATGAAACTGAAATAAAATGCACGACCTCGTCTCTATAATAATACCTTGCTACAACAAATCCCAATATATTGGGGAAGCGATAGAATCCGCTTTAAACCAGACCTACTCTAATATTGAAATCATAGTGGTTGACGATGGGTCTACTGACGATAGTTTGGAGCAGATTAAAAGATTTGTCTCCAAAGGCATTACCTTAGTTCAACAAGAGAACCAAGGCGTCTGTATTGCTCGAAACAACGGAATCCGGCATGCCTCAGGACAATATATCGTACCACTGGATGCTGACGATATCTTAGAGTCCACTTATGTAGAACGATGCATTGAATGTTTTTACAAAGATCCTTCCCTAAAACTGGTGTACACGCAGGGAGACTATTTTGGGCAAAGACATGGTAGCATGAGTTTCCCACCATATCGTTTTGACACACTCCTCTGGTATAGTATCATTCCTGCCACTTCGATGTACCGAAAAGAGGATTTCAATCAGACAATCGGATACAACCCCAACATGACTTACGCATTGGAAGATTGGGATTTCTACTTGACATTAATGCAGCCAAGTGACAAAGCATATTTGATTGACGAAGTTCTGTTTCACTACCGTATAGTAGAACTCGCACGCAACTCAAATATTGAGAACAACAAAGAAGCCATATTCAAACAGATATACAGAAACCACCCCCATTTGTACACAGCATATAATGATATTCTTCTCTTTGCCCATGACCAATGGAAAGAGTATCTGAGCCTATACAACAATGTGTACCGTTCCAAAGCATACCGATTAGGCAAAATACTCCTCAAACCATTTTCCATCATACGCCAGATATTTAGCCAATGCCGTCAATAACCATCATCCTACCCGTCTACAACGGTGAACGCTACCTGCGCGAGGCCATCGACAGCGTGTTGGCACAGACCTATCATGACTTTGAGTTGTGGGTATGCAACGACGGGTCGACCGACAGCACCGTGGCCATCGCCGACAGTTATACCGACCCTCGAGTACGTCGCATCGACAACCCTCACAATATGGGGCTTGTGGCCACCCTCAACCGCGCTTTTGCCATGGTCGACTCGCCCTTCATCGCCCGCATGGACGACGACGACCTGTGGGAACCCGACAAGCTGGAACGGCAGATGGCACTGCTGGCCGCCCGTCCCGACGTGGGCATTTGCGGTACTTCCATCCACAAGTTCGGCGACATCGACAGCGTGATGATATTCCCTGAAGAGAGCGACGCCCTCAAGGTGGGACTCCTCTTCTACTGCATGATGAGCCATCCTAGCGTGGTCTACCGCCGCAGTATGTTGCAACAAACCGGCCTCACCTATCGTGCCGACTTCTTCCCTGCCGAAGACTACAAGATGTGGATTGACGCCCTGCAGCATACTCACATCTACAACCTGGAACAGCCATTAGTACATTATCGCCAGCACGCCACCCAGATATGTCGCGAGAAGAAAGAGGATCAGATTAAACTGGAGCGGCGGCTGCACGAAGAACAACTACGTTTAATCTACCCTAATCCCACCGACGACGAACTGGCATTCCATCTCGACCGATTTGTCACCTTGCATCCCGTCAACGACGACGAGGTATGTCGTTTTAGCCGCTGGGGCGAAACACTCTGCCGCGCCAACAACCGCAGCCGCTATGTCAATCCCACCGTGCTGCGTCACGAACTATCCCGATATGTGCAAAACGCCATACGGTCTTACTACACGACCACCTGGCGCGGCCTTGGGCACCACCTTTTCTCCGGCCGCTGGCGCCACCTTGACCTCAAGCACAACCTCAGCCTCCTTCGCCATGGGTATCGCTCGTAAACTGCATAACTTGACGCATCCGGTCATCGGACATATTCTGATGCTGCATAGCGTCACGGAGAGTCCTGTTGACTCCCGCCTTGAAATCACCCCTGCACGACTCAAAGAATCTATCGAACACTATAGACAATGTGGATGGGATGCTGTCAGCCTTGACGAAGCTGCACGACGCATCACCCAACATGACCGCCGGCGCTTTGTATGCTACACCTTCGACGACGGCTACCTCGACATCCTCACCCTCGCCCACCCCATATTGAAGGAGACCGCAACGCCTTTCTGTGTATATATGACTCGCGACTTCTACCGCGGCACATCTACTCCTGCTTGGAGTCCTACTGCACCTTTGCTAGACGCTGACCAACTGCGAAAACTAGCCACCGACCCTCTCTGCACCGTCGGTTGCCACACTTGTAGCCACCCTCGTCTTAGTACCCTCACTGACAAAGAACAACAAAACGAATTGGCCGACTGCAAGGCCGACCTCGAGCAGATACTCGACACCGAAATACACCATCTAGCCTATCCACATGGCGACTATAACACCGACATCTTGCATATTGTGAAAGAACTGGGGTTCATCACCGCCGTCACCACAAATGGACGGCCTGTGCGCACTGATGCACGATTGCACGAACTCGACCGCATCACACTCTCTTAAGTCAAGCCTGCAACCATGCGCTTCTCCATTATCATACCTGTCTACAACGTCAATCCCTACCTGCGGGAATGCCTCGATAGCGTGCTACAGCAGACCTTCAGCGACTGGGAGGCTGTCTGCGTCGACGACGGTAGCACAGATGGTAGCGCCGGAATACTGCAAGAATATGCCTCTCGTGACAACCGCATAAAGGTCATCACCCAGCCCAACGGCGGCCTCAGCGCCGCCCGCAATACGGGTCTCGACAACGCCATAGGCGACTACATCCTATTTCTCGACAGCGACGACTGGATAGAGCCAAACACTTTGGAGTGTATCCACTTACAACTCCGGATTCCATCTTCCGACCTCCGACCTCTCGATTTGCTCTGTTTCGGTGGCTGGCGTGGGGAAGAAGAGGAAAATCCTGCACCTGCCACCTACCTCTCGGGGTGGGACTATTACAACCATTGTGCCCTCACCCATCATCCTTTCCCCTTTGTCTGCGTCGTCCTGCGCTGCTACCGACGACAGATGCTGAAAGAAAACGACTTGCGCTTTCGAGAAGGGATTCTGCACGAAGACAACCACTTCACGCCACGCGCTTGCTTGGCTGCGGCTCAGGTTCGCGTCATCTCAGACCGGCTCTACCACTACCGGATCCGTCCCGGTAGCATCATGACGACCCGTTCGCTGCGCAGCCGACAGGACATGATACGCATCGCCAACGACCTCGCCGCCCTCTTCTCGCAGCGCAACGACCTCGACCGCAACGTCATCTACCGTGCACTCACACACCACTACCAAGTGGCTTTCCTCGGCGCCAGCCGTGACGAAAGCAAAGCCTTGCTTCCCCTCGTCGACTGGCATTTATATCGCACCGTCAGCCGCACCCGTCCCCGGCACCGCATCAACTATATCTTACTCCGTTTTTGCCCTACTCTTTATCTTTGTCTATCAAAATGAAAAACGTTTACTCGTTCGATGTATTCGACACCTGCCTTTGCCGCCTATGTGGTGAACCCCGACTCATGTTTGATGTGCTTTCTCTCAAAGTACAACAATTGATGGGAGCATCATGCACCGAACATATGCGACAACTTTTTGTGGCGACACGCATAAATAGTCCCGGTAAAAACTTGACCGAGATATACACCCATGTATCAAAACACTATCCCCTGCCCTGTACGATAGAACAGATGGTTGAAATGGAATTAGCGATGGAAAAGGAAATGCTAGTGTCCATTGTCGCCACCAAAAAAATAGTGAACACCTTGCGCACAAAAGGTGACATCCTCTTCATCAGCGACATGTACCTTCCCGCCTCTTTCATACAAGAACGGCTTATCGAACATGGATTCTTCCAAGAGGGCGACCGGATCTTTGTAAGCGATGAACTGGGAGCCTGGAAGAACGACGGTTCGCTCTACAAACTAATTCACGACACAGAGAGCATTTCCTATCAACGGTGGCATCACTATGGCGACAACCGCCATAGCGACTACAGGATTCCACGCCACCTTGGCATCCATGCACATCATCTACACTATGACTACCTGCCCTACGAGGAAAAATGGCGACAGAAGCCTGTTCTACAGTACCAATATCCTGCTATCTTGGCCGGCGTGGCACGAGCCACGCGCCTATCCTCGGATGCACCCTACGACCAAAAAGCCTTCGTCTGCAATATCTCTGCCCCATTGATGGTCAGTTGGATTTTGAATATCCTGACAGATGCCCAACAACGCGGAATAAAAAAACTCTATTTCTGTGCCAGAGATATGCACTCGCAATATCACATGGCTTTGGCCTTGCGCTCTCTATTTCCCGACATTGAAATCAAGTATCTATTTATCTCAGGACCGGCACTTTACAATTGTTCAAAATGCATTAACTATCTACGCCAGGAAGGCCTGTGTGACAATACACCATCCGCTATCGTCGATTCCTGTTCAAGCGGGAAGACAATACAGGTGATGAACCAACTATTGACCGAAAACGGGCACCATCCCGTATATGGCTATTTCTGGGCAAAGATGACAATTGAAGGCGTATCTCCTGTTGACAATTACTTCGAATTAGACTCAGATTACCTATCCGTAATAACAAACGGGAAAGTAAAACGTCTTCTCGGAATGAGGATTGTATATGAACTCCTTATTTCAATCAACTATCACAAGAAAACATATGGCTATGATGAGCACCATGGCGTGATACGGCCCGTTTTCAGCGAAGACAACGACGATACCTTTATATTCAACAATGGTAAAACACCACAAGAGAACAAACGAAACAACGACAATCTTCTTCTTGCTTTCACCAACGGGCTACGTGAGACTGGGCTGTACACCTTCCACCACGACATCTTCCATCATATTGCCCTTCCGCAACTAATTGACTATACGAACTATCCTCACAAGGAGTATTTGCATTACCTGCATCGCTTCATCTGGTGGAGTAAGCCATTTGTAGGAATACTTTGGGGCAAAGGGAAAGGCGTATGGAAGCGAGGAAGTCTCTTCTACTGCCTCCCTAGATTTATTGCCACACCCTTACGAGCCATTCTTTCTGACGACAAGAAACGTCGTCGACTTAACCGAATGTTGACATGGAAAAACCGCAACTGATAGTCATCACTCCAGTCCGCAACGAGGCCTGGGTGCTCGAGGCGTTCCTAACTCACTGCTCCTCTTGGGCCGACCGCATCATCATCGCCGACCAGCACTCCACCGACGGTAGCCGCGAAATAGCCGCACGGTTTCCAAAGGTAACTCTCATCGACAACCCCACCGACGAATGGGTGGAAAACATCTGTCGCGCGCGTCTGCTTGAGGAAGCCTGCCGCACCGAGGGGGACAAAATCATCTTCGCCCTCGATGCCGACGAGTTCCTCTCCGACGGATTCCAACACACCGACGGATGGCGCCGCATCATGGAATCACAACCCAACGAGATTTTTTACTTCCGCTGGTTTAATCTTTACGGTGACTTTCTCCACGGACAAGTGGAGGGCATCGGTGCCGAATGGGCGGCACACTACGCTGCGGATATCAATATCGTGGCAGAGTATCTTGCTCTAGAAAAACATGCTGTACACTGCCAGCGTGTACCTTGTCTTGACGGGGACCGATGCAAATACACCCCCATCGAGGATATTCGTTTTGTACACCTCGGCAATATGAACCGACAGCGGATGCGAAATAAATTGGATTTCTATCAAGTTGTAAATCATGATAAAAACCCAACCAAATCCAACCCGATAAACTTATATCGAAGTTATACCCGCACCATCGAACATGAGGCGCCAACCCTCGACTTCCCAATGCGTCTTACCACTGCCGACAATCGTGACATTTCTTCGCTCGTCCGCACTTCGGACCACGGACAGCACTATATCGACGAGATAGTGGCCATACTGCACCGCAAAGGATGCAAGACCTTCCAAACCCTTTGCATCTGGGACAACCCTGACCTGAGAGCCGCCGGCATCAATTTCAAGCCACCCCTACACATACAATTACTACACAAGTATTTAAAGACGACTCAACGCCATAGCAACAGCTTTCCTATCCGTATCATCGACAAACTACTGAAGAAGTTTTTTTAGAATCATGCTCTTCCACTGCAACACGACCTATATCCATAAAGTCGAGGAGGACATAGTGAATAAAAAACATGCTAGCACCTTTCGTCCCGGTTTTATTTCAGAAAAGAATCGAATTCACTGAAAAAAGAAATAATCATGACATATTCATTTGATGTATTCGACACCTGTCTTTGCCGGTTATGCGGAGAACCACGTATGATGATGGACGTGTTATCCCAGAAAGTTGTAGACCGAATGGGCCTACACGAAAGCCAAAGGGAACATTTAAGACAAATGTTTGTAGCACTGCGTGCTGATGCTGGTGGCGAACTCCATGCTGTATATACATCTATCGCCAAGTTTTTCCCCTTACCTTGTTCAGTTGAAGAGATGGTTTTGTTGGAGATGCAAACTGAACAAGAAATGCTTGTACCTATCAATGCCACATTACAACTAATTAAAAAATTGAGAGCCAAAGGGGATGGGAGCATTCTGTATATTAGCGACATGTACCTCCCTTCATTTTTTATCCAAGAGAGATTAACTGCATTCGGGTTTTTCCATGAAGGCGACCGTTTGTATGTCAGTGACGAGATTGGAGCTTGGAAACGTGACGGGAGCCTTTTCCGCTACATACACGAACAAGAAAAAATATCATATTACAACTGGCATCATTATGGCGATAGTCGTCAAAACGACTACTATGTACCGCGACGTCTCGGCATACATGCTCACCGCCTACACTACGATTTTTTGCCATATGAACGCGAATGGATGGACATGCCGGTAACCCAATACCAATACCCTTCCTTAATGGCTGGCCTGAGTCGAGCCATCCGGTTACGCTCAAACTATCCATCCGATCAACTGGCGTTCATTGCAGACCTGTCAGCACCCGTAATGGTTTCATGGACAATTCGTGTACTGCAAGATGCAACACATCGTAACCTAAGAAAACTTTATTTTTTTGCAAGAGATACTCATGCCGAATACCTAATTGCCCGGAGTCTTACCGAACATTTCCCTACTCTAGAAATACACTACCTCTTTGTTAGCGGGAGTTCTCTGTATAACGATTCTCCTCTTAGAATTAAATATCTAGAACAAGAAGGGGTTGCCGACCTAAAAGGAGGGGTTGCAATTGTGGATAGCGGAAGTACCGGCCGTGGCCAACAAGAAATCAACAAACTGCTCACAAAACACGGATACCCACCTGTTGTAGGATACCTTCTTTGGTTTGGGAACGCATACATTTCCAGCACCACCCCAAACACCTTTATCACTGCTGAAGTGGAGGAATTCTATTCAGACTATATGGCTCACAAAACAATTCACAAAATAACTGGGGTGCGAAAATTCATCGAATTGATCTTTCCTCTTAATTTCCATAGCCGTACTGTAGACTACACCTTCCAGAAAGGAGGATCCATTGGCCCTGTATTCGATAGCAGTCAAAATGGAGACGACATCACCATCAATAATTTTAGAAGGTTTAAACAACAAAGTGACAAATTGCTTGTAGAATATGCAGAAGCATTCTTCCTCAACCAATTACAATCGTCCACTTTCGATGTTCTTCATAAACTGGCGATACCCACCTTCGGACGCTTTGCACTAAATCCAAGGAAAGAATATACACAATACTTACATCGATTCAAAATTAAACAACAACCTTATGTGAACCAACTAACACTCAACAACCTAACAAAGCACAACTATGGATGGTTCAATGGGAGCCTCGCATACACATTACCAGGGCCAATAGGGAGAATCGTTTTTCACTGGATTGGTGGACCTTGGCCTCGCAGAATCAAAAAATTTTTTAGGTTGATATCTCATAAACAGGGTTAATGTAACATTTATTGAATCAAAAAGCCAGAGAAAATGCCATCCAATTATAGTTCCATCCCACACTTCTCAGTCACCATACCTCTCTACAACAAAGCGCCCTACGTCCGCAAGGCCGTGGAGAGCGTGATGGGGCAGACATTTGCGGATTGGGAGCTGTGGGTGGTGGATGATGGCAGCACGGACGGCGGTGGGGAAATCGTAAGCGCAATCAACGATAGCCGCGTACATTATCATCGGCAGGAGAACGCCGGTGTGAGTGCCACCCGCAACAATGGAGTCGCTTTGTCGTGTGCACCGTATATATGTTTCCTTGATGCCGATGACTGGTGGGAGCCCACCTTCCTTGAGGAAATGGCAAGGTTGATTGCACGTTATCCCGATGCAGGCATCTACGGTACGGGCTACACTATCGTTGACGAAAAAAGGAGAAAGACACGCCCTTCCCCTGTGGGTGTAGACCACGACTTCTCGGATGGGCCCATCGATTATTTTGAAGCCTATTCCTGCACAGAAGCCATGCCACTATGGACCGGCGCAGTGTGCATTCCGAAGGATGTCTTTGACAAAGTTGGAGGATTCAACCCAACATTGAAGATGGCCGAAGATTTCGATTTGTGGGTGCGCATAGCACTGACCCACAAAGTTGTGTTTCTCAACAAATCGCTGGCAAACTACAACCAAGACGTAGACATCGCAACTCGCGCCATAGGTTCTCTGCCCGACCCAAAGGCACAATTTGCTTTCAATGCAGATTACCTCAAACCTCTCACTACCGACAACCCGAAGGCCCGCCAAGTAGTAGAATGGGTGCAGATAGTTTGCCTGAAACAATACTACCTTTCAAAACAATACCATAAACAAGCCAAGACGGTACTTGATAGCATTGACATGACTATGCACAGAGGGAAACCCTATACAGCCTATTTACGTAGGCCGGTATGGCAAACACGAATGATACTAAATATCCATAAAACAATAAACAGGTTAAAATGGGCAAATGCGTGATGTACATAATGGGGATGGACTCAACAAAGTATGGTGGCATTGAACGATTTAATGTCGCACTTGCTTCGGCATTGCAAAGACGAGGATATGACAGCGTGTTCGTCTATGAGTCGCAACCCGAATGCAGCCAATTTATCAGTGACCTGACCAATGCCGGCGGAACTCTTTTAGTGTGTAACTCGCGGAAGAACAAGCTGAAGTTCTGTCTCCGCATTACACGCCTCATCCTCCGCTATCGTCCAGTGATTCTGCATGCCCATTTCACCAAAGCACGTTTCTTCGCTTTGCCCATTGCCTATCTGCTTGGAATTCGGAAACTGTTTTTCACCGTTCACGGTGAAATAGGCGATTTATCTTCCATCAAGCCACACACCCGTTGGTGGTATGACTGGGCTAGCCGCAAAGCAAAGGTAATCACGGTAAGCGACCAGATACGCGGTCAATATCTTAACAACTGGCCCAAAGCAACAGTGGAAAGAGTCTATCTCGGTGTCGCTACCATAACAGGCACTTTTAGCAATAGCCGTAAGTTGTTAGGCATCCCGGAAGAGCAGACCATTGTTCTCACCGTGGCCAACTTCAACCATATAAAAGGATTGGATGTGTTGTGTCATGCGATAGCACTGCTTTCCGAACAAAAGGCTTTAAACAGAAACACTCATTTTTTCATCGTAGGTCAACCCCAAAAAGAAATACAGCAACTATCAGAACTAACTAAACAGCTGGGAATCTCATCATACATACATATGGAGGGAATCTCAAACCAAATAGCCACATACCTTACAGCATCCAATCTCTATGTTCAACCTTCGCGGAGTGAAGGATTACCCTTATCTTTGATGGAAGCGGCATCTGTTGGACTGCCGTTGATTGGAACCAAAGTCGGAGGTATTCCTGAAGTTGTCGAACATGAACACAACGGACTCCTTGTTGATTCTGAAGAACCACAGCAACTGGCAGAAGCCATCTACACAATTCTGTCGCATCCTGCACTTCAAAAACAATATGGTGCTGGAAGCAGACAGAAATACCAACAATTATTTGCAATTGAGACTGCCGTAGGCAATTTAATAACCTATTACCACTTAGTATAATTCCTTAATGATACCCCGCACGATACACTACTGCTGGTTTGGCTGTGGCGAGATGCCTCGGGAGGCACTGAATTGCATCGCTTCGTGGCACAAGTATATGCCTGACTGGAAATACCGATTGTGGAATGAGGACAACTTCGATGTCAACAGTATACCTTACACAGAAGAAGCTTATGCTGCAGGCAAGTACGCCTTTGTGAGTGACGTGGCAAGGCTGAAAGCATTGCACGACGAAGGCGGCGTGTATCTCGACACTGACGTTGAAGTGTTCCTTTCGTTGGAACCGCTGCTGCAGCACAAAGCTTTTGCCGGCTTTGAGGGCAGCAAACATAAGCCCATCGGGACATGTGTGATGGCTTCGGAAGCAGGAGGTGACTGGATAACCGAAATGCTAGAAACGTACCACAACCGCCATTTCCTACAGCCAAATGGCAGCCTGGACCTCACCACCAATGTACAGTTTATCACTGCCAAGATGGCTGCCAACGGATTCCGTCAGGACGGCACAGAGCAGGACTATAAAGACCTTCACGTCTTCCCTGTAGACTACTTCTCACCACGACATACCACGGGCGAATACCTCCGCACCGAAAACACCTACTGTGAGCACAAAGGACTGGCCTCCTGGGGTGAGCACAAAAGAGGATGGAAAGGGGGGCTACTTAAATTGATTGGCCAAAAGAATATGACCAAGCTAATAAAACTCAAACGCCGCTTAGAACGGCTCAATCAGAACTAAAAAAAAATTAAAAAAGCTAACCGAAAGAACCGAATTAAACCAAGTACTCTTCGAATCTTTGACCTTTCGACTCTTCAACTCCACAGAAACTCAATCAAAACCAAAAGAACAGAAAAGAAATTCGTTGGATTCGTGTGATTCGTGGTAGTTTGAATTTCCAACAGATTTGAAAAGATTGTAAAAGAAAACTCTTCGACTTTTCGACTCTGTCACTCAGTAACCCAGTCACCCAGCAACCTAGTTACCTAGTCACTTTTCGACTTTTAGTCTCTTCGACTCTGCCACTCGAAGTCTCGTTGTCTCGACATCTTGTTGTCTTATAATTCACACATTAACGCATTCACAAATTCATAAAATGCTTCCCTTCTTCCCGAAACAAATAGCCAACAAGGCTATCTACCTCTACCTCGGTGCACTGGCGGCTGTGACACTCTTTTTTATCCGCCACGCCATGTCGATTATCTACATCCTTATGGGCATCATGTGGGTGGTGGGGTTCTTTTTGCTGACGGCCTACTGTAGTCGCAAATGGAAAGACATCCCACAGAAAAAGCTGCTAATCAACCTAACTCTGGTCGCCTTGGGGTTACGTCTGGCTTGGGTGATATTCAGTTATTTCTTCTACATTATTAAGACAGGCATACCATTTGAATTCGCTGCAGCCGACTCTCTAGGCTACTGGGAGGATGCCGCATGGTTGTCAACAACAAAATGGTCTACTGTGAATGGCTATCTGTTTGGAAATGTCAAATCACTATCTGACTCGGGATATATTCTTTATCTTGCCTACCTTTACAAACTCATTGGTCCAAACATTTTCCTCACACGTGTTATCAAAGCACTGTGGAGCACTGCTACTGTATTATTACTCTATCACCTCGCTAAACGTAACATCGGCGAGGAAGGAGGCCGATTGGCAGGAATCATGGCCTGCTTCATGCCCAACCTTATCTTCTATTGTGGTTTACATCTGAAGGAAACCGAGATGGTGTTCCTGCTGGTGGCCTTTTTGGAACGTGCCGATTTTCTAATCCGTTCGCGGAAATACAATGTATTCACCATTGCCATACCCATATTGCTAGCGCTTTCATTATTCACCTTCCGTACGGTGCTGGGCGGCGCTGCGGTATTCTCACTGGTGACAGCACTGGTCTTCACCAATACCAGCATCATCGGTCGAGGGAAACGCATCATGCTTATTGTCTGGGGCGTTCTGGCGGCGACAATGCTTACTGGTGGCACCATAGTCAATGAGGCCGAGGGACTATGGGAAGAAAAAGATGCTAACCAAACCAACAAACGTTTAACGCAGACTGCCCATGGCAACCAGTGGGCCAAATATGCCACTGGTACCGTGATGGCCCCCATGATGTTCGTGTTACCGTTCCCCACGATGGTGGATGTGGATGAGCAATACACCCAGCAGATGCTCAGTGGCGGAAACTATGTGCGAAACTTCCTCGGAGGATTTGTGCTTATCGCCGTCTTCAGCGCCATCTTCATCACCAAGAACTGGCGTAATCTGTCGCTCATCGGCTCTTTCGTCATCGCCTACCTCGGTATCATCTCCACCAGTGGTTTCTCTAATTCCGAGAGGTTCCTGCTACCAGGTCTGCCCTGCCTGCTCATCATGGCGGCATACGGGGTGACGCTGCTGAATGCAAAGAATTACAAGTTCATCAAGATATGGTACTGGGTGGTGCCAGTGATGGCCTTCGCCTGGGCGTTCTTCAAACTGGGCTCCCGCGGGTTGTTCTAGCTAACCGAACTATCCGAAACAAGCCAAACAACTTCTTCTCTAACCGAACTATCCGAAGTAATCCGAATAACTAATTTTCTAACCGAATCACCAGAAGCAAGCCGAACAACTTCTTCTCTAACAGAATCATACGAAATAATCCCAAATCATGAATACTAAGAGTGATACATTGGCCTACTTGGTTATTGGATGTGCAATGGAAGTATATAAGACACTTGGTCCAGGACTATTGGAGTCAGTTTATCAAAAGGCTTTAATGAAAGAGTTGGCATATAATGAGATCCAAGCAGAAGCAGAGGTTCCAATAGATGTAAGTTATCGGGGAGAGAATCTTGGTGTTGGTTTTCGTATGGATATTTTGGTCGAGGATTTAATAATACTTGAACTAAAATCGGTAGCCCAATTAGAGGACATTCATTACAAACAGTTACTCAATTACCTTTTGCTCACAGACAAGCCTTTTGGATACCTTATCAATTTCAACGTTCCTAATTTCACTTTGGGACAAGGATATGACAAGGTTCGCAACTTGCGCTACAATAAACCTATCCCCGACTGGGTCATATAATTCGGATTCATTCGGTTTTTTCGGTTAGAATTTAAGTATAAACACAATTATCCAGTTAGTATCCTAAATAAGGATTTCGGTTTTTTCGGTTTTTTCGGTTAGATGAATATTCTGCTAGTATGCAACTATAAGCCTGGCGTGGGAGGCATCTCAGGGCAGGTGGAGATTCTGCAGCGGAAGCTGCGTTCTGAAGGGCACACCGCCGATATCTTCTCCACCAAAGCTTCTGTCTTGAAACGGCTGTTGCTCCCTCTCCAGCTCCGTAAGGTAGCCCGAAAGTATGACGTACTGCATATCCACTGTTGCTCTGGCTGGGGTTTTCTGCCAGCCGTGGTGGGTGTCACTGTGGGGCGGCAATTAAAGAAACGAGTGGTGCTGACCTATCACGGCGGAGGCGGTGAGCGCTTCTTCGATAAGCACTCGTGTCTGGTCAGACACTACCTGACGCGCACCGATACCAATATCGTCCTCTCGGGATTTCTGGCCAAAGTCTTTGACAAACATCAACTACCCTACACCATCATCCCCAATATCATAGAGCTCGACGAAAGACATTATTGTGAGCGAAAAGAAATCAAGCCTCACTTTATCTGCACCCGAGCCCACGAGCCACTCTACAATATCCCCTGCATCCTGCGAGCTTTTCAGAAAGTTCTAACCGAACTACCGGAAGCAACCTTGACACTTGTCGGGAATGGGTCTCAGCATGAAGCGCTGATGGCCATGGCCCAAGAGATGGGACTTAAAAATGTAATCTTCACTGGAAAGGTCAACAACAGCGAGATTTACAAATACCTAGACCAAGCTGACATCTTCCTCTCTGCTCCAACTGTTGACAATATGCCAGTATCCGTCCTTGAGGCCATGAATGCCGGATTGTTGGTTATCTCATCGAATGTGGGCGGGGTTCCTTATATGGTTAAGGACTATGACTTAAACGATGACAATGACGATGACAATGACGATGACGATGGCTGTGGCACGGGATTGTTGTTTGAGAGTGATAACGATGTTGAACTTGCCAAGAAAATGTTGTGGGCAGTTGGGAATAAGACGATGACCAAGACGATGACGATGGCGGCACATAAAGCCGTGCAACAATATCGTTGGGAAAAAATTAAAGACCAACTCTATACCGCATATAATCAACACCATTCCGTCTGATTACAGACACATGTTTCGAACACAAATTACTATTAATTGCCCGTGAATTATTCTTTTATAATCTTTTACAATCTGATTGAGATAAATTAGTGACTATGGGGTTTCTTCATGAACATATAATACTGCCGCTGAGCGACCTTGCCACTGGCCAACGAGTACACCGTTGGTTGCAGTTTTTAAAAAAATCAGCCTGCTGGGATGAAGCACAGATACGTCAATTCCAAAACGAACGGTTTCGCCTACTTGTCCGCCATGTTGCCGAGACCGTGCCCTTTTATCGCGACCTTTTCATCCAGGAAGGATGGTCTGTTGACAACTTTAACAGCATAGATAATATATCCCGTTTACCTATTGTCAGCAAGTCCATTATGCGGCATGAGGGTTCCAAACGTTTCGTTACTGACAATATTTCCTCTTGCAAACATTTTGTATGCCACTCTAGTGGCACCACAGGTGAACCATTTGAGTTCCTCGTTTCAAAAGAGGCCTATTCTCTCAATACCGCCGCCAAGCTCCGAACATGGTATCAAGCAGGCTATCGTCTTGGTGACTGCTATATGAAAATCGTCAGCTCACCTCGCACCTCATTCATCAAGAAGATACAAGACCGGGTGAATAACTGTATCTGCATGGGATTCAACTCTCTTGACAGAGACTCTTTGCAAAATATACTCAAAGCGATTGACTACCATCGCCCTTCAATAATACGCACCCATCCCAACGTTGCATTTTATCTGGCCTTGGAGAGACAAAAAGGCAACTACCATCACCATCCACGTGTCATCATGACCACCAGTTCCAATATGACGCCTGTCTACCGGGAAGTAATTGGGCAGGCCTTTAATTGTGACATCATAGACTCTTACAGCTGCGAAGGTACCCCAAACTGTGCAGAAACCCCTCGCCATGACGGCTACCACGTCACGCAAGAATACGGAATTATTGAAGTCCTTGACAATAACAACCAACCTGTCCGAAACGGCATCGGCCGTGTAGTGAGCACCGACCTATGGAACTTCGCGCATCCCTTCCTGCGCTATGACACACTCGATATGGTCGAGGTAAAAGACAATGTCATTACCCGTATTTATGGACGCGGGAATGAAGCCCTCAGCTCTTTGGATGGGAAAATATTCACCAGTCAGGTAATATGTGACTACTTTTCCTATCTAATCAATGGTGTGCAGGCATACCGGTTGGTTGTTCACCGAGACGGGGCTATGGATATCCTACTGGTTGTTGACAGAGATTTCAGCGATGAGCAACAGGCCTCCGTGGCCGATTATTGGTCACAGCAAACCATGCGGAAAGTGACCGTTCATCTCGTCAACCAAATTCCAATTACAAAAAGCGGAAAAGAAACCACTATTTTCTATGAATAAACTCTGCCTCATCACAAACGACGTAGAAACGACCTCCATTGTCAACCATCGCCTCAGTGATGAAACTGGGCGTTATGTGTTGGAACAAGGGATGCCACGACTGCTCGACCTGTATGACCAGTATGGGGTGAAAGCCACATTCTTCTTCACGGGACATATAGCACAACTCTACCCACAAGTGGTACGTATGGTGCAGGAGCAGGGTCATGAGGTGGGCTCTCATGGCCTGACACACGAAGTCAGCAAAGCTTTCGATGTCATGCCACGAGAAGAGCAACTGTCACATCTGAAACAGTCAAAGCAAATTCTGGAGGATATCACCGGCTCAGCAGTAATAAGCTTTCGTGCCCCGGCAGCACGAGTATCCAAAGACTTCCCGTCCATATTACAGGAAGCGGGTTTCTTGATCGACAGCTCGGTATCGTCGCAACGACTTGATATGTTCTTTTCCTTTGGGAGCCTCAATAAACTTCACTGGCTCGGGGCGCCACGTCACGCCTACCGCACTGCGGCCGAAAATATCTTCCGTCGTGGCAGTGACGGCGTCTTCGAAGTACCTATCTCCGCCTTTGGATTCCCCTATATCGGCACCTTTATGCGTATCGCACCACTGCTGAACCGCATGACACGCCGTCTGCTATATGCAGAAACCTTGATGACAGGACGTCAGTTTGTTTTCCTGACCCATCCTAACGAATTTATCGACGAGCCACGCGACGGTGGACCCATCCAGCGGCGTGCCAAAAACCCGCTGGCCTATATCATGGGAGACGTCATACGCCATGCCCTCAAAGTGCATAACCTCGGTGCCAAAGCGCTGCCTTTGATGGAGCACGAACTACAATTCTTCAACAAACATCATTTCCAGTTTCTCACCTGCCGCGAAATGCTGGAACAAACCACATAACAACACATGCCTAGCAAAGAAGTATTACAGTACTACAAGATGGACCATTTCTTCGGTCGCATCTGGTACGCCGTCCGGTTTCTCTGGCGGTTCTTCCTCGACAAAATCATCTTTCTAACACCGGTGAAACCCTGGCGCACAGCCATGCACAGATGGCGCGGAATACGCATCGGCAAAGGAGTCTACATCGGCCACGAGGTACTCTTCGATCGCGTCTTCCCCGACCTCATCAGTATCGGTGACCATTCGGCCATCGGCGACCGCACAATCATCACTGCCCATGCCAACATTCCGTCGGACACCATCTTGAAGAAGATTTATCCTCGCAATATCAAAAAAACCACCATCGGCCGTGGTGTGTGGATTATGCCGGGTGTAACCATCTGTCCCGGCGTCACCGTAGGTGATGAAGCGGTGGTGGCTACCGGCGCAGTAGTGACCAAAGACGTGCCGCCGCGTACCCTCGTAGCCGGCGTACCAGCACATGTGGTAAAAGACCTCAACCCACTGCTACAACCTTATGAGCAAGACTGACCGCATAGCTGTTTTCTTGGGTCATCCCGCCCATTATCACATGTTCAAGCACATGACCGCCGAACTTGAGAGACAAGGCATCGAAGTGGATTACCTGGTCAAACGCAAGGACATGCTTGAGGATTTAGTACGACGCAGCGGACACTCCTATCATATAGTCCGACGGCAGGAACGTAACGCTAAAGGTAAGTGGGGATTGGCATGGTCGCTCATCAGAATGGAGTTAAACGTTACTGCCTACTTATTACGCCGCAGACCTCGTCTATTGATAGGCACCTATGCCCCCGTTATCTCACATTTGACTGGCGTACCTATGATTATCTGCTGCGAAGACGATACCTCCGTGATACCCCGTTTTGCACGTACCAGTTATCCATACGCCAAAGCCATTCTTGCGCCCACCTATTGCGATGGCGGTCCTTGGGATAGCAAGATGACAAAATATGCTGGTTTCCAGAAGCTAGCTTATCTACATCCCTCGCGATTTACACCGCGTTACGAAGTCATAAAGTCCCTTCTTCGCCACCCCGAGCGGCCTTATGTGCTCATGCGTTTTGCCAAACTGCAGGCGCACCACGACGATGGCATCGGAGGCATGACCAACACCGTTGCCCTCAACCTCGTTAAGATGCTGGCTCCGCGCTATGATATCTACATCACTTCGGAACGTCCTCTCTGTAGCGACTTGGAGCCTTACAGACTAGCTATCAACCCTATGGATATCCATCACTGGATGTCCTTTGCCTCCCTCTACATCGGTGATAGCCAGAGCATGGCTGTAGAAGCCGCCATGCTCGGCACACCATCGGTCCGATTCTCTGACTTTGCCCATCGCATCGGTGTTCTCAACGCCTTGGAAGAAAAATACAAACTGACCATAGGCATCCCGTCTGACAATCCAGAACAACTATTCTCTGTTGTAGAGGAGATGGCATCCAAACCAAACCTTAAAGAAGAATACCAACGACGCAGAGAGACAATGCTACAAGAGCAAATCGACGTCACCGAATTCTTTGTAGACTCAGTGTTGAAGTATTTGAGAAACAATGGACTTCACCCTCGAACAATATAAGCAGCTGTTGTCTGCATTGAAGAGCCACCACAGATATCGGATTCAGCACGACATCGACCTGTATCCTGAACGAGCACTAGCAATTGCAGAGACAGAAACAGCTGAAGGACTGACATCTACTTACTATATCCGGGCGAAGCATATCTCGTCGCATTCAAATCTAATCCAACAGTTGTCCTCATTGGGACATGACATAGGCTATCACTACGAAAACCTTGCGACAACCCATGGAGATACTGAAAAAGCTTACACCGACTTCCGCACCCACTTAGAATCCCTTCGAAAAATAGTGACAGTAAAGACTGCTTGTGCCCACGGTTCCCCTACTTCTCCGTGGAACAACAAAGAACTATGGAGACATTACGACATCCACAGCTTAGGTATTGATTATGAGCCGCTGCTGGACACGGACTTTTCAAAGACACTATATCTGACCGATACGGGCCGGCGATGGGACGGGTATCGCGTGAGCGTGCGCGACAAGGTGCCGCAATATCAGGAGCTGTGGGAACGCGAAGGGCTCATATTCCACAGTACCGACGACATCATCCATGCACTCAACGACATACACCACCCTATACACCAGAAAGAATTGCTCATCAACACCCACCCGCAGCGATGGATGCCTTTCGGCATGCAATGGGCGCTGGAGGCGGGAGTCCAATGGTGGAAGAACCAAGCCAAACGGCTCATCGTTTTAGGGAGACGATGACCGTTGACGATGACCGTTGACGATGACTGTTGACGATGACTGTTGACGATGACTGTTGACGATGACCGTTGACGATGACCGTTGACGATGACTGTTGACGATGACTGTTGACAATGACAATGACTGTGGACAATGGCAATAGAAACATTCTAAGAAATTAATTATGAGAAATTTCAGGGAGTACGATTTTTGGAAAGACTCGATGAATCTGACAAAGAGGATATATCTTTTAACTGATAAATTCCCGAAGTTCAATGGTCTGATTAATCAAATTCAACGTGCTTCTGTCTCTATCCCATCAAATATTGCAGAAGGAGCCGCCAAATCATCCACAATTGACTTTGCCCGCTATCTTGAGATTGCATTAGGTTCAGCGTATGAAACTGAAACTCAAGTCGAATTATCTTACTCCATAGGGTATATATCCTCATCCGAAAGAGATGAGTTAATCGCCTCTATCCAGAGTATTGAACGTCGTTTGACCTCTTTTATCAACATCCTCCGCAAAACATAATAAGTCATCTCCCATTGTCATCAGTCCTGGTCATTCTTCATAGTCATCTCCCATTGTCATCCTTCATAGTCATCCCTCATAGTCATCTCTCATTGTCATTCGCCATTGTCGTCGCATTTAACAATATTTAATATCATTATATGCAACAAATAAACCTAGCTTGCGTTGTATAATATTATTTTTTATTTTATGCGCAAAAATATAAAATATATTATTCTCCTAACCACCGTGCTGCTGACCTCGTGCGTCACCACGCGCCGTGTGGACTACCTGCAGGATATGGCCCACGGAAGCCAGATTGAGATCGAGAACCGCTTCGAGGCGATGATCGCTCCCTATGACCAACTGACAATCACCGTGATGTCGGCCGACTTGACCAACCAGAAACTGGCGGAGCCCTTCAATGCTGTTGATGTGAACGGGGGCGGCTACCTGGTGGATGTGAACGGCAACATCGACCTGCCGACGCTGGGCAAGATACACGTGGCAGGTCTGACACGCTTGCGTCTGCAGGACACGCTGACCAGCATGCTGCAACGCGGCGGATACATCCCCGACCCTTATGTCAACGTGCGTTTCAGCAACTTCAAGGTGTTCCTCCTGGGCAACAACGGGGGGCAGGTGCTCAACATTCCCAACGAGCGGTGCACCTTCCTCGAGGCGCTGGCCCTGGCCGGCAGCTCCATCGACCAATTCACGCGTCGCGACCGTATTGCGGTGATGCGCGAAGTGAATGGTCGCATGGTGATGCGCTACCTCGACCCACGCTCCTCCGATGTCTTCAACGACCCTTTCTTCATGCTGCAACAGAACGACTTCATCATCGTGCCCAACTACAGTGCCGGTGTGTTTCGCAGCGAATTCACCTACTGGGTGTCCCTGGCCACAGCGGCGCTCTCGGTGGGGTCGCTGCTGACTTCCATAGCCCTGTACCGTTCCATCGTCAATCAATAAACCACTTACCAATCACTGACTAACAATGGCCGACGAGACCAAAAACAACGACACCTCCTTCCTGGAACAGAAAAGCGGTCCGAAACTGCATGTAAAGGACGTGCTTTTCATCCTGCTGCGCAACATCCACTGGCTAATCATCTGCGGAGTGCTGGGTGCTGCCATCGCAGGCTACACTGTCAGGCACCAGAACCGCGTCTACGCCAGTTCGGCACGGGTACTCATCAAAGGGACGTCGACCAACAACAACGCGGAGAGCACGATGCGCGAAGCGTCGGTGCGCAACATGTTCAGCACCCGCGCCCTGTATAACAGCAACGTCAACAACGAGATTATGATTTTCACCTCGAAGAGCGCCCTCCTCGAGGTGGCCCGCAACCTGGATCTGAACATCTTCTATACCAGCAAGACCCGCATCATCGGACGCGTCAAGGACCTCTACGGCGAGTCGCCCGTGAAGGTACATTTCGTCGACATAGGCGAAGAAGACTATGCCTCGCTGGAGATCACCCCGCTGAACGAGAAGAAATACAGCATCAGCATGGGCGAAGACGAGAAGCCGCTGGTGGCCTCCTTCGACGACACCGTGGCGATGCCTTTCGGCCGCATCATGGTCGAGAAAACCTGGTTCTACAACAGCGGCGTCGACGGCTCGCCCATCACCGTCACACACCAGAGCATGACGGCCACTGCCGAGCGCTTCCGCGCCGCCCTGCAGGTGAGCCGGAACGACGACTTCAACACCATCGTCAACATCAACATCAACGACGCTTCGCCCATCCGCGCCGCAGAAGTGATCAACGAGGCCATCCGCGTGTACAACGAAGACGCCGTCAAGGACAAGCAACGCATCATCGCCGAGACTTACGACTTCATCAACGAGCGTCTGAAGTTGCTGCAGACCGACCTGGGCATCCAGGAGAACGCCTTGGCGGGCTTCAAGCGTGAGCACCAGCTGCTCGACATCTCGTCGTTCGGCCAAAGCTACCTGACTACCAGCATCGAGTCGTCGGAAGAGATTGCCCGCCTGCGCAAGCAGCTCAACATGGCCCGCTACCTCATACAGACCAACGAGAGCAGCGACGACGCCAACCTCATCCCGCCGAGCAACGTCTTCGACGACGAGAACATCATGCGGCTCATCACGCAGTACAACACCCTCGCCCTCGAACTGAAAGACGACGACGGAGCAAAGAACAATCCTGTGGTGCGTGGCAAACGCACCGAGCTGGCGAACCTGCGCAATCAGATGAACCGTCTCCTCGACGTCTATATCGGCATGCTGCAGGAGCGCATCGCCGAGGCCCAGATTGTCGAGTCGGCCGCCTCGAGCAAGATGAGCCAGGTGCCGCAGCAGCAGCTCTACCTGGAGAACCTGGAGCGCACACAGAAAATCAAGGAGGAGCTCTACCTCCACCTGTTGAGCCGTCGCGAGGAGCTGATGATCAGCCGTCCCTCAATCGAACCCAACGGCAAGATACTGGACCCTGCCCGCATCAACCGCACCCCCATCGCCCCCAACGAGAAGAAGACAACCCTCTACGGCCTGCTGATAGGCCTGCTGATACCCGTGGGCATATTCTTCCTGCGCCGCCTGTTCGACACGAAGGTGAAGTTCTACAACGACGTGATGCAAGGCACATCGGCACCGTTCCTGTGCGAGATACCTGCCCGTCCCAAGAACGACAACCGCGAGATGGTGGTGGAGAACGGCGACCACGACACGATGTCGGAATCGTTCCGACTGCTGCGCACCAAGGTGGACTTCCTGGGTGCCCGACGCGAAGACCGCAACCTGGGCCGTGTCATCATGGTCACCTCGCTGCAAGCCGGCATGGGCAAGACCTTCATCTCGACCAACCTGTCGGCCAGCTTCGGCATCACCGGCAAGCGGGTCATCGTGCTCGACCTCGACCTGCGTCGCGGCATCATGACACGCACCTTCTACTCGCGCAAGCACCGCGGCCTGAGCAGCTACCTTGCCAACCGTACCGAAGACTGGGAGGGCATCATCCAACACGACCTCATCGCCAAAGGCGTCGACAGCATCTTCACCGGCCACATACCGCCCAACCCCACCGAGCTGCTTGGCAACGGCCGCCTCGACAAACTCATCGAGGAACTGCGCAAACGCTATGACTACATTATCTTCGACACAGCCCCGACAGGACTCGTCGTCGACACCGATATCATCAAACATCTGGTCGACAACACGCTCTTCGTCATCCGCGCCGGCAAGTCCGACAAACGCCTGCTGGCCAGCATTGACGAGCTGTACTCAACCCAAGCCTTCCCCAACATCTCCATTGTGCTCAACGACGTGCACTACAAGAAACTCATGGCCATCGAACGCAAGTACGGCTATGGCTACGGTTACGGCTACGGTTATGGCTATGGTTACGGCTATGGCTACGGTTACGGCTACGGTTATGGCTACGGCGATGACGACAAAGAAAGCCAAGAGGACTATACTAACAATATTAGCAACACTAACAATACCAAATAAAGAAACTCTCAATACTAATATAGAATAATGAAAAAGAATACATTGCAAACAAATACCCCCCCCAACTATATGAAAAAAGACATTAATACCTCAGCCAACTTATCGCGCGACAGACGCTGGGGGAAAAGAGTCTTGATACTTCTTACACTCCTCCTTGCCACCAGCAGCCTATCTGCGCAAAACTTCGCCCGTCGAGGATTCGCCTTCGGTGCCGACCGCGACACCCTGCTCTATATCATCGCCTCGCCTTTCGACAACTGGTTCCTCACCCTCGGTGGCGGCCCCCAGACATTCATAGGCAACGAGCTCGATGCATCGGCACGCCACAACAAGCTCAACTGGAACATCAAAGCAGAAGTCGGCAAATGGATTATCCCCGACCTGTCGGTCTCGCTGCGCTTCTCCTACTTCAGCGTCGACGGTCAGTCGCGCTATAGCCTGCAGCCATTTATCGACTTCACCAATGCCAACATCATTGACGGATACTATGAATACCAGCCGTTCCACGCCCATGCCCTCGGCATTATGGGCTATGTCACGCTCGACTGGACAAACTTCCTAAGCGGCTACGAGTTAGGTCGCCGTACGCGCACCCATATCTTCAGTCCTATCGGTCTTGGATTCTCTGCCCTCCACGGAAAGCAAGTCAACCCTCGCGGCGACGTGGGCAAGATGCGTATCAACTGGGAACTTTCCTATTCTGCCGGCATCGGCGTCGAATATGAGGCCACGCAGAAGATTTCCGTCAGCGCCATGTTCGACATGATAGGTTCCGAGTCAACCTGGGACTGGTCGCCATACGACAACTCCTACTCACGTTTCGACCTCATGCCGACACTTACCTTCGGCGTTCGCTTCAACCTGCTGAAGGATATCGTCAAGCGCAACGTCTATACCAACGTCAGCACACGTTCGCCGGTATACCACGAGTTCCTCACTGTCGGCGGCCGACAGGAAGTACCCGCCCTGAAGAGCCGAATCATCATCCTTAACAACCAGATTGACTCCCTCGAAGGTCAGTCGTACGTCGACTCAGTCCTGGTGTCCGACCTCAAAGACTCGCTCGAGACGCTGCAAAACCAGCTTGACAGCCTGCCCGAGGCTCCCGTCACCAACGTCATGGAGGCGCTCATGCAGAACGACCTGGCCCTGACCGTCGTCTACTTCGACCTCGACAAATACAATATCGACCGCAACGCCCGCTACCGTCTGCGCCGCTTCGCCAAGGTGATGGAACAGGCTCCCGACACGCTGGAGTATTACATCATCGGTGCCGCCGACTCGCTGACCGGCTCGAAGCGCCACAACGACTGGCTCTCCGAGAAACGATGCAAGGCCGCCTACGACGTGCTCGTGAACGACTACGGCGCTGACCCCAACCAACTCACGCTGGTGCCCGTGGGTGGCATCACCGCCTACGAGGACAAGGAGGAGAACCGTATGGCCATGATTGTGTTCCGGAGCAAAGAAGCCGACGAGATTATCGCCCAGTGGTCGCGATACAAGCAATAAGCTGACTAGAAGCGCCACCGCAGCTGCAGCATCCAAGTCTGACGGCAGGGGCCGTCGGTCTGGGAGTCGCCGCTACCGATACTATCCTCACCGGGCATCCACGTCAACGCATATTTGGCTGCCATCTGCAACCGCTCGTTGACGCTGTAGCGCAACACCGCATGTCCGCGCCAGCCACGTCCGTAGAGGGCAGGCATGTTCCAAGCATACTGCAGGTTGCTTTCACTAATATAGATACGCGCGTAATAGCCGTCCACGTCGAACCACGCCAGTGCCGCTGAAGCCTGGAGATGACGCAGGCTGTAACGTGCCGCGAGGCTCACGAGGCCGCCACCCTGACGGGTGGCGGCCTCGCTGTCATATAAAGCATACACCCCACGGCCGGTCAGCGTCCAAGGACCACGCACAGCCTTCACCTCGCATTGCCACTGCTGGCGTACGGTATTCTCTCCCAGATAGAAGGTGCTGTCGATATTGGGGATGTTGCGCTCTTTGCGACGATAGGCGTAACGGAGTGTGGAGGTGATGCCGCCCGCCCATTGGCGACTCAGCTGCAGCCGCAGCCATTCGCCCGTAGAAGGGCTGTAGTCGGCATAACGGAGCGACGGGAACCGGTGCAGGTCGACGCTCGCCAGCACCACCAAGTTCAGCGGCAGACGGCTCTCGGCGTCGAGGCTGACGCCATGCTCGCCCTGGGTGCTGCCAATGGCATAGCCCTGCGCATGGAGGTTGTGGTAGTCGGGGTCGTACCAACGGGCCGTGAGACCGACGCGATGACGGTGGTCGGCCCGCACGACCACGCCGCCGATGGCCGCCAGATGGCCGTCGCCGTCAACGGCACCCTCGCCATAGAGAGTCATGCGACGCCACTGCCACATCAGGTCGAGGCCGCCATTGAAGAGGCGCGACCCACGGAAGGCATGTTCCGTATACAAGCGCTCCACCGGCACCGCCGCGCTGTCGAGCAACGTGGCCAACGCCGTAAGCCCTACAGCGAGGCCACCTCGGCGCCACTCGACATGACCGCCACCGAGCCACTCGCCTTCCGTGCGTGAGCCAAAAGTGGAAAGGCGCAACGCACGTGACAGGCGTATCCGTGCCGCCACGCCCTCCTGATATCCCTCTTCATAGAAAGTCACCGCAGGACGCACCCCGGAGCCGTAACGCAACGGAGCGCCACCCAGCAGGTTGAATGGCCGCAGGCCTGTCCATAGAGTCAACCCTTGGCCAAACTGCAAGTTGTAGCGACCCACAATGAGACGTTCCAGCCGTCCCACATCGTTGACCATCAGGTGGTAGCCAACGAAGTTGCCATGCCCCCAGGCCTCGTCGGCATCCTTGTCGGCCACCAGCCGCACTTCGACCTTGTCCTGTAGGTTGTAATTGTAGCACATCAGGGCGCGGAGGCCGTCGCCTTCGTAGTGGCCGTTGCTGTAGCCCGCCGCCCGCTCGACGGTGCCGCCCACGGCACCAAGCAACGAATGGCGCCCGTCAGCGAGACGAAGACGGCGGGAGGGCGTGTAGGGTGTAGTGACGGTCACGGGCTGAAGCAGCGCCACCATGGCGCTGTCGAACCCCGGGACAAACAGCAGCTCGGCATGACTCAGCAGCTGCCCGTGCAGCACGATGTAGTTGCGCAACGCCTGCCGCTGGAACGGCGAAAGCAGGAACAGGTCGGCCACCGCCGCGCTGTCGTTGAGGTTCACCGGCTGAGCCAGCAACTGCTGCCACTGGTCGCTCATCTCGCCGGCCGCCCATGTGTCGCCCGTCTCCTCCACCCAGTCCTCGAGACCTTCGACACTCTGAGCCCGCAACACCACGGGCGCCACAGCCAACATCAGCAATATGAACCAGCGCTTCAAAACCATAGCGACAACGAGGTTTGAGGGGTGATGCCGAGGACGCTGTGCACCTCGACGGCGAGGTCGGCACTCCAATGCCGCCGGCGGGCACCGATGCCGAAGGTGAGCACGACAGGTCGCGTGGCCATGCCGGCTCGGAGGAACCAACTGCCGTCATAGGCATATTCCATGCCCAGACGCAGCCGCGTCCGCTCTTCGCCCTCCCACTCGGCGACAGCCATCCATTGCGGCAGCGGACGGTAGGCGGCCTGCAGATGCCACCGCCACGGACGGTAGGAATCCCAAGGCCGTGTGCCACCCAACAACGTCAACGTGGTGTTGCCGAAAACGGTCTGCACCAACGCCGAGGGCGCAAGCCATTGGTGCGATTCATAGTGTGCGTCGCCGACACCCCGCTGCATCCATCGGGCCGCCACAGCGACATGGAGCCACTCTGTGGCTTGCAAGCCATAACCCACTGTGGCCTGCTGCTCATGCCACATGGCGTCGCCATGATGGCTGTAGGCCGCCAACGCCGTACCACGGGCTCCGGCCGCCATCTGCAGACGAACCGTCTTGTCGGCCAACGCCGCCAACATGAATCCCCGGCGATAGTCGATGGCGACACGCTGCTCGCCAGGGAAATAGAGAAGACTACCGCCCAAAGCGCCGCTGCGGGCACTCTGGGCGATAGGCGTGATATACTGCGCAGCAGCGGACGACACGACGGCCGCCACCGCTGCCAGCACAAGCAACAACTTACTTGCTGCTGTTCTCATTCAGGGCATCCATCACCGTGGTGATATCGGCACGCATGCTCGAGATGCTGCCACTGAAGGTGATGTGGGGGAAGTAGTTGGCCAAGTTGGTGGGGCGCTCGCCGGCGGGCATATTCATCAGGGCTTCCAGCTGGGGAACGGTGACATAGATGGCCTCCACGTTGTTCACCGTGCCTTCCACGCGCGAGAGCTCGTTACTACCATAGGCAGTGATGTTGATGCTGCCGCTGTAGCCGATATAGAACGACTCCTCGCTCACAGCAACGGCAAACAGGTTGCCCAGCTGGTCGCCGAAGGACAGGCCGGCGGTAATCAGCGTACTTACGTTGGAGGTGTTCAGATACTCGAAGAAACCGAAGTCGTTGACGGGGCACGAGATGGTGTATTCGCCCACCACCGTGTCGCGCAGGTTGATGCCGCAGAGCGGGAAGGTGATGTTGGCAACGTCGTTGCTCACCAGGTTCTGCATGGTGCCCACCATCACGGTACCGGCATGGATATCGTAGGTACCCAAATTCTCTACATACACGCTGTCGATGTTGACATTGCACATGGCCGACTTGAAGTTCAGGTCGGTGCTGTCGGCGTATGCCTGCTCGCCACCCACAGGGTTGGTAGCCAGGATATTGATGTGGCCCACAAGGTCGAGGCTCTCGAGGTCATCGCAGGCGCTGAAGCTGAATGCGCACATGGCGGCAACAGCCAAGGTGATAATGTTTTTCTTCATAAGATATTTGTTTAAATTATTAATTTACAAAGTGATATAATCCGCAAGATACGATTTATACTTTTGCAAATATACACATTTTTTCTTAACCCGCAAGGTATAAAATGTTAAAAATCACAAAGTCAAACATCCAGAGCACCCTTTTGCCACTTAAAACCGTCAACACCACCCTCGCCATACGCTCACCATACACTCCCCCTACGTTCGCCCTACCTGCTCCGTACCCTGCACGGAGAATGCACGGAGGATGCACGGAGAGGATACGGAGAAGGTACGGAGAAGGTACCTTACGGATACATAACGGGAGCTTACGGAAGGTGACGGAAGGTGACGGAAGGTAATGGGAGGTAACGAGCAGCCACATCAGATGGGAGCATTTTCGGTGGCTGCCGACCGCCATTCCATATCCAGGTGTCCGGGATTTGGCCACAAATGGCTGATACTATGACAAGAAAAAGTTTTCTTGGGGAGAATGATTTTTTTTCGTATCTTTGCAGGTGATGAAGTTGGAAGAATCCATAAAACGTTTCCGCGACTATATCGCCACCGAGCGCCGGATGGCGGACGGGACGGTGCACAACTATTGTGCCGACCTGGAAGACCTGGCCCGTTATGTGGCGGCGCTGGGGGTGGAAGACTTGGAGCAACTGGAAGCAAGCGATATACGTGCCTGGGAGATGGAACACCTGAACCGCAAGGAGGCGGCGGGAACCGTGAAGCGGCGGCTGGCTTCCGTGGGCAGCTGGCTCCGCTTTCTCAGACATCAGGGCCTCTTCGACCGCGACCTGATGGCCAAGGTGTCGGCTCCACGCGTACCCAAACGTCTGCCCGTCTTCTTCCGCGAAAGCGAGACGGAGCACCTGTACGACGAGGGTCTCTTCGGCGACGACTTCACAGGGCAGCGCGACAAACTGCTGCTGCGGATGCTCTACGAGACAGGCATCCGCCGGTCGGAACTGACCGGGTTGAAAGAGAGTTCGGTAGACCTCGGAGCGTTGACTGTGAAGGTGCTGGGCAAGCGGAACAAGGAGCGGATTATTCCGATAGAAAATGAGTTGGCACACAATATTTCGGAATACATCACGTTAAAGCATCAGAACGGGTATGAAGGAGAGTGGCTCTTCGTGAACGGGCGTGGAGAGCAGATGACCGGCAACGGCGTCTACTATGTGGTGAAGAAATATATGACCGGCCTGAGCCATGCCGACCGCATCTCGCCACACGTGTTCCGCCACAGCTTCGCGACACACATCCTCGACGAAGGCGGCAACATCAGGGCCATACAAGAGCTGCTTGGGCACGAAAGCCTGTCGACGACCGAACAATACACCCACGTCACCCGCGAACACCTGAAGGAGGTGTACCGCCACGCCCACCCGCGCGGACGGAAGAAGTGAGAGCACGTGACTGCAAGAGAACCTATAAACAACATATCAAAAAGGAGGATATCATGAACACAATCATCAACACTGCCAAATTCAAAGCCGACGAGAAACTGGAGAAGTACATCCACGAGAAAGTGGCCAAACTGGACCGTATGACTGACCGCGCTACCAAGTGTGAGGTATTCCTCAAGATAGACAAGCCCGAGTCGGACAACAACAAGATTGCCGAGTTGCAGCTGGCGCTGCCGGGTCAGACCCTGTTCATCGGCAAACAAGCCGACACCTTCGAGCAGGCCGTCAGCGAGGCTGTCGACGCCATGAAGGTGCAGATCGAAAAGTACAAGAATGCTTAATTGGTAGGCGGCCGATAGCCGGCAGCTGGCAGCATCCATCAGAGATGCTACCCGCTACCGGCTGTCGGCCACTTCTTTAAAAGGGCAGATCGCCCAGGGGCTCGGCCTCAGGGGTGAGGATGTCCATCAAGGGGTTGCTGCGCGACTCCTCCTGCTGACGCTTTGAGAGCAGAAGCAGGTTGTCTGCCACCACCTCGGTGACATGTCGCTTGTTGCCTTCCTTGTCTTCCCAGGAACGGCTCTGAAGGCGACCTTCCACATATATCTGTGCACCCTTGGAGAGGATACGCTCGGCGACGTCGGCCAGCCCACGCCAGCAGACGACGTTGTGCCATTCGGTGATTTCCACGCGTTCGTTGTCGCGGCGACGTGCTTCAGTAGTGGCGAGGGGGAAAGATGCCTTCTTGACGGGCGTGGCTCCATCAGAGGGGAAAGTGACCACATCGGGGTTCTTGCCTACATTGCCTACGAGAATAACTTTATTGACTCCAATCATAACTAGTAAAATTATAAGTTTCGCATGTTCTAAATAGAATGCGAAAATACAATAAAAAAATGAATTGGCGAAATAAAGATATTCACATATTCTGCAAATACCTGTCAATCAGCCGAGGCAAAGGTATATTTTTTATCTGCCGGAGGTCGACGGCGCTTACGTCGGCAGGCATCACGGCCGGCGGCGAGGGGAGTTCTGCCCTCAGGAAGAGGGCGTGGATGGTGCGATGTGTCAACTGATGACGGAATGGGGCTGACAGCTGATAGCCGAAGTCCGGTAGCCGGAAGTTTTCCTCAGCGAATCGGCGGGCCTCCGACACAAGCTCGTCGGGAGCCAACTCGTGGTCGGTCTCCATCAACGGGAACTGCCAGAGTCCGCGCCAGATATCCTTGCCTGTGCGCCGCTGCATGAGCGTCTGGCCGCCTTCGGCAGTATTCCACCGCAGGTCGAAATAATAGAACCACCTGTCCACCGGCTTGGCCTTGGGCGCCTTGACGGGCAGCAGAGCCACACGGTCGGTGAGCAAAGCCACACACTCGGCGGCGAACGGACATGCCGTGCAGTCAGGCGCCGGCCGGCATTGTAACGAGCCGAAGTCCATCAACGCCGCATTGAAACGGTCGGGGCGCCGACGGTCGATGAAGGTGAGCAACAGGCGTTCAAACTCGGAATAGGCGGCATCGGTGGCAATAGGGGTGCTGATGCCCCGCAGACGGCTGATGAACCGGTACACGTTGCCGTCGATGACAGGATGCGGCAGACGGTAGGCGAACGAGGCGATGGCGGCGGCGGTATAGCGGCCCACCCCCTTGAGTTTCAGGATACCCTCGTAGGTCGACGGGAAACGACCGCCACATTCATCCATTATATATTGCGCGGCCGCGTGCAGGTTGCGCGCACGCGAATAGTAACCCAACCCTTGCCAAAGGCGCAGCACCTGTTCTTCGGCGGCGGCAGCCAAGTCGGCCACCGTGGGGAAGGCCTCGACAAAACGCAGGTAGTAGTCGCGCCCCTGTTCGATACGGGTCTGCTGGAGGATAATCTCCGACAGCCAGATGCGGTACGGGTCGTCGATGCCGCGCCACGGAAGTGTGCGTCCATTGTCGTTGTACCAAGCCTCCAATTTGTCCGAAAAAGCCATCTTTCCTGTTAATAATTGCAGCGAAACGAACCCTTAACTACCTGAAAAAAGAGTGTTAAATCGCACTTTCGCCATTTCGTTATCTTGCACTATACCAATTAGTTCTATTTAATCAAATGTTAAATAAATTTAAAAACCCACTTATCAACGAGGAAACATTTTGCCATGTCGGAAAAAGGTAGTACTTTTGCAGCCGTTTTCGCCAAAAAAGCGGGACACCAAAATAACGCATTAAAACAATAAAAAGTATACTACAATGTCGAAGAAATGTGAAATCACCGGAAAGAAAGTGATCGTGGGCAACAACGTGTCGCACTCGCGCATCCACACCAAACGTACCTTCAGCCCCAACCTGCAGACCAAGAAGTTCTACATCCCCGAAGAGGACATGTGGATCACCCTGAAGGTCTCGGCCAAAGGCATGCGCATCATCAACAAGAAGGGCATCATCGCCGCCCTCAACGACGCTGCCGCCCAGGGACACCTGATGTTCTAAGTGAAGACAACGAGTCTTAAATAAACAAAGTATTAATCCTTAACAAGAAAGAGGTATTAGCAATGATCGTAGTTCCCATTAAAGAAGGTGAAAACCTTGAGAGAGCTCTGAAGAAGCTGAAACGCAAATTTGACAAGACCGGTGTGGTGAAAGAGATGCGCCGTCGTCAGCAGTTCACCAAGCCCAGCGTCATCAATCGCGAGAAGCACCTGAAGGCCATCTACGTCCAGCACCTGCGCCAGCAGGAGCTCGACAAGTAAGCCCCCTCAGAGAGAGCTCCCTTGCCGGAGCAACGCCATTGAAAAAGAACCCTCTGCGACCATCAGGCCGCAGAGGGTTTTCTGTTTGTGCCGTGAACGATTAGGTCGTGCGCGACCTAATCCGTAACCATCCCATATCAACACCATGTTTGGTCCGACTAAAAGCGGACAACAGTCGGAGTTGATACGGAGTTGTGTCGGAGTTGATACGGAGTTGATGTTGACTTAGAGGCAGTTATGTGTTGGCTATACTACAACTATACTGATAACCAGCTAGTTGCATGGTCATTTTAAGGATAAACGACGGTGGGGTGGAGATGAATAAGGCTCACGAAATAACTCCAAGTAAGGCCGCCGATGGCCCTCAGAAACTGCAAGTAAATCGTGCACGACCTATTTTTCGAGACCACTATGATAGCGGCGAAGGCTGTCGATGGGGTCGGTGAGAACTGCCTTGATGACGAGGGCATGAGCGTTGGCAAAACGGTCGAGGAGTGACCTTTCGATGCGCGATGCAAAACCGCCAACAAGATAGAGGTCGCAGCTACGTGACCGTTGGCTTAACTCATTGAGCTGGTAGCCATACCAGTCGTCGAGACTGCACTCGATCACTGTGGTACAATAAGGGTCGTCGACATACTCCAACGCAAATCGAGCCAACGAGGCAAGGAAACGATTGGGGGTGGGCTGATGGTAGACAGCATCCATGAAAGCCTCCTGTGTCATCGGATAAAGCTCATGGAACAAGGCCGTTAAATGTGTAGGCATGACACCCGTGAGGTAGTCCTGCAGAAGCCTACGGCCTACGTAGTTGGCCGATCCGTGGTCGCCGAGGATGTAACCAGTGCTGACCGAACGAAGGGCAATCTCGACGCCATCGTAGTAGCAGGCATTGCTTCCGGTGCCGAGGATACCAACGATGCCCGGTCGATTGCCACAGGCGGCCCGGCAGGCCCCCAGCATGTCGGTCTCGACATGTATGTCATTTGTTCCAAAGGCTTTAGTCAACAGTCGGGCGACTCGCTGACGTTGCTGTTCGCTACCGCAGCCGGCACCGTAGAAGAAAAGTGGAAAGTAGAAAGTGGAAAGTGGAAAGTTATTGCGTACTTGTTGGCAGGCAGCGAGGAATGTCTCGTCGGAAGTGAAATGGGGATTAAGTCCTTCGGTAACTATTTTGTTACCAGACTCTACCTCCATCCATGCGGTTTTGGTGCTCCCACTGTCGGCAATGAGCGTCATATGATGCCTATGATATCGTTGATATCGTTGATTCCATGTCGATTACAGTAATCATCGAGACCGTCGATGATCTTCATGGTGACAGCGGGGTCGATGAAATTGGCTGTGCCTACCTGGATAGCCCTGGCCCCTGCCATGAGGAACTCAAGCGCATCGGCGGTGGAGCATATTCCTCCCAGTCCGATAACCGGAATCTGCACAGCATGAGCTACTTGCCACACCATGCGTACGGCCACGGGCTTCACCGCCGGACCACTCAGGCCACCGGTGATGGTACTCAGATAGGGACGGCGTTTTTCGACGTCGATGGCCATGCCAAGCATGGTGTTGATGAGCGAGACGCTGTCGGCCCCTGCACCTTCGACCGCCTTGGCAATGTCGACAATGCTGGTCACATTGGGTGTCAGCTTTACTATCAGGGTTTTATGATACACCTTGCGCACCTCAGAGACCACCTGGGCAGCCATCTCGGGGTTGGTGCCGAAGCCCATACCACCCTTCTTCACGTTGGGACAACTGATGTTCAGTTCTATGGCAGGGATGCGCTCAAGGGCGTCGATCTTGGCGGCCACCTCGCAGTATTCCTCGATCGAAGACCCACTGACATTGACGATGATATTGGTGTCTAAGTGCTTGATTCTATGGTATACCTCGGAACAAAACTTGTCCACACCACCGTTCTGGAGGCCTACGGCGTTGAGCATTCCCGAAGGAGTCTCGGCCATACGTGGGTAAGGGTTGCCCTCGCGGTGGGTGCCGGTGGTGCCCTTGACGATGAAACCACCCAGACGGTTAAGGTCGACAAAGTCAGCGAATTCCTCGCCATAGCCAAAGGTGCCGCTGGCAGTCAGCACCGGATTTTTCAATTCCAGGTTGTGTATCTTAACGTTTAGCATTGGTACCATTTTTTAAGAGTGGTTATGTCAAACACGGGGCCGTCCTTGCACACGCAGCGATGGCCCTGGTCAGTGTCAGTGACACAGCAGAGGCAGGCGCCAACACCACAAGCCATCATATTCTCGAGGCTCACCTCGCATCGTAGATTGCGCTCGGCAGCACTGCGGGCAACAGCTTTCATCATGGGCGTAGGGCCACAGGTATAGATTATATCATAGTGCTCGGAGAATGCCGGATGGCTGATAACAAGGCCTTTGTGACCCAGCGAACCGTCGTCGGTGGCCAAGCACAGATCGCCGTAAGGCTGGAACGCGTCACGTGCGGGGATGAGGTCGGCAGTACGGCCTCCCAGTAATACCGTACTGTGCACACCCTTTGTTTTCAGTTCTTTGGAGAGGTGTAACAATGGAGCTATTCCTGCACCACCCCCCACAAGCAAGGCATGTCTGCCGGCGGGCAGATCGATGGTAAAACCATGCCCCAAAGGGTATACCAGGTTAAGGCGATCACCGACGGAAAGACGGCTAAGATGTTGGGTGCCACGCCCGACGACTTGGATGAGCAGAGTCAATGTAGAAGCCTCGGCATCAACATCGTGAATCGAGATAGGACGTCGCAACATGACACCAGGGGTGTCTTCGACAAGCACCTCGACAAACTGTCCGGGCTCGATTGTCGGCATGGTGCCGCCATGCTGCAATCGCAGCGAGAAGTAACGCTCGCCATACTGACGGCGCTCGATGATGGTAAAATCGTGTATCTCTTTCATGGTTATAAAGTCTCGGTATCAGGTATTTGTATCTCTTTCGCTTCTTTCTTATGGAACAGGCGTTGGAAACGTTGGCGCCATACGCCGCTGTCGAAAAGGGAGCTATCGGTGGTGGCCTGGAAGGTAAGTATCAGTCCGATAGGCAACATGGCGAAGGTGCTGATCCACATTCCAATGGGGCCGATGGCACTTTCACGGACCGCTTTTTCAGCAATCATGCCGATAATATAATAGATGACAAAGAAAAGCACCGAGGCTACCAACGGTAGGCCCAGGCCTCCTTTGCGGACAATGCTGCCAAATGGGGCGCCAATCAAGAACATGAGCAGGCAGGCTACCGAGAGCGTGTACTTGCGCTGCCACTCGATGCGGTGACGGTTAATGTATTCACTATCGGCCTGTTGCAGTTCGGCTTGCATCTTAATATCCTTGGCAGCCGAGCGAGCGGTATTGAGTGCATAGTTGACTGCAGCCCGTTTACGGCCAGTCTGGAACATATCGTCGTCGGTCGTGGTGGTGGATGCTCCCGGCACACAACGCTGCCACGCATGGAAGGAGGACATCACCTGTTGGCCACCTTGTTCGCGGCGTGTCTGGAGGGCTTTCTCCAACCGGCGGACTGTGGTGTCGAGCTGAGCAATGTTCATCATCTGATAACTACCCTTGAAGAGATCTTCACTACTGCGGTTGAACGAGAAAGACGATATGTCGAAGGTGAGAATCTGCTCGTCGAAACCAACGGTGGTGAACGGGCGCTTGTTGTAGTTTTCACCCGTTGTCTGCTCACTATAGGAGTAGCCGTTGTGGAGAATGAACCGAAGGTAACGGTTATCGGCCGAAGCAGTCATGACACCACTGTTTGCTACAATGACATCAGTCTCGTTGATGCCGTGGGAGTGATCGTAGATGATGATATCACGAAGGGTGTTGCCATCGGAGTCTTTGCCTCCCACTCGGATGACATAGTTTTCTATTTCAGAGTAATACTCGCCTGGACGGATGTTGACGGCCGGCTTTTTGCGGGTGATGTCATAGAGTGTCATGCGGTATTTGAGCATGGCTGTAGGCATCACATTGTTAGCGAAGTAGAATGCCATGCCAGTAAGGAGAAGCACCACGACAGTCATAGGCATCATGATACGATTGACGGAAATGCCGCCAGCCTTCATGGCCACCAGCTCGTATTTCTCGCCGAAGTTGCCCATCGTCATAATAGAGGCAAAGAGTATCGCTATTGGCAGTGCCATAGGGACAAATGTAGCCGAAGCGTAAAGCAACAATTCGGCGATTACATTGAACTCCAACCCCTTGCCAACCAACTCGTCGATATACTTCCATACAAACTGCATGAGCAGCACGAAGACTGAAATGGTGAATGTCAGCACCAAAGGTCCTACGAACGAACGGAGTATCAGACGGTCGATCTTCTTCATGAAGAGAGGTATTAAAATTTACCGCTCAGCCACCGGAAGATGTCGTTACCATTGGCCACAATCATCAATGCCAACAAAAGCCACATGCCTATGTTCTGGGCTACGGACAAGAACTTGTCGGATGGCTTGCGCCCACTGATAATCTCCCACAAGGTGAACAAGATATGACCACCATCGAGTCCCGGGATGGGGATGATGTTCATGAAGGCCAGGATGAGTGCCAGGAGGGCGGTAATGTTCCAAAATGCATGCCAATCCCAGTGGTTGGGGAAGATACTGCTCATAGTGCCGAATCCGCCCAAACTCTGTATTCCGCCAGGTGAGAATAGTACTTTAAGCGAAGAGACATATTCTACGAGGGTCTTCCATCCGTGGCTAATACCCGCGGGAATAGCCTCCCAAAGGGTGTAGTCGATATGATTGACAACGAAGAATCGGGAGATGTCGGTAACCAACTGGACACCAAGTTGTCCCCTTGAGTTGACTGGTACATCGAGAGTATCGAGACGACCTTCGCGATAGAATCCGATGGCAACTGTCTGGTCGGCACATTCCTTGAGGGAAGTAATAACATCACTACTAGCAGTCATCGGTATCCCATTGATGCTTACCACACTGTCGCCGGGAAGCATCCCTGCCCGTTCGGCCGAAGAGCCTCCTACAAAGTCCAACACGACAAAAGGAAGACGTGGTGTCATCAAGTGTTTTACATGTCCCTGATTGACATTTTCCAGAAGGTGACCACTCATGTGAATGTCAACCAACGAGTCGCCTCGCAGGACAGTGACCTGCTTGGGGTTGTCGAGTAGTAGAGCCATACTGGTTTCGGAGAAGTCATACATTTCTCTGCCGTCAAGGGCATAGATGATATCACCCTTCTGGAATCCTTCGTCGAGCATCACCTGATGGTAGTCGTAACCGAGAGTGGCATTACGCAGCGGAAGTTCGTCCTTGCCCCAATGGCTGAAAATAATCCCAAAAAGCAACAAGGCTGAGAGGAAGTTAACCAATACACCACCACTAATAATACATAGCCGTTGCCATGCAGGTTTAGTGCGGTATTCCCAAGGCTGGGGTTCACTTTCCAAATCCTTCTCGTCCTTGGTTTCGTCAATCATGCCTGCGATATCGCAGTATCCACCAAGCGGTATCCATCCGAGACCCCACAGGGTGTTATCCTGATCTTCTGGAGCTAGATTCTTTTCGTCCCATGAATCCGGGGTCTTTGCATTGAAGAAAAGGAAGTGCCATTTTCCGCCAAACTTCTTGGCCTTCAAGATAGAGAACTTCCAGTTAAAGAAAATATAGTACCTGCGCACACGCGTATGGAACAACTTGGCAAAGCCCAGATGGCCAAGCTCATGTGTCATTACGAGGAGCGAGAGACTGAGTAAAAGTGCAATCCACTTCATTGTTTGCGGATGGTTTTGTCGGTTAATAAAAGATCGTCGAGCGTCGGATTGGGAATATATGCAGCATCCTGCATAGAACGTTCCACTCGGTCAGCAATGTCCAAGAATCCTATACGTCCTTCGATAAACTGTTGTACGGCAACCTCGTTGGCAGCGTTCATCACACAGGGAATGTTACCTCCTCGTTCAATAGCTTGATAGGCAAGGTCGAGACAACGGAAAGTAGTACGGTCGGGGCGTTCAAACGTGAGGTTCGGATGCTGTGTGAAATCCAGCCGAGGTAGATGACTCTCAATACGTTCGGGAAATGAGAAGGCAAATTGGATTGGCGTTTCCATTGTGGGAACACCGAGCTGTGCTTTGATACTTCCATCGTGGAATTGTACCATGGAATGAACCACCGACTGAGGGTGCACCCACACTTCGATATCTTTGGCCTCAACTCCGAAAAGCCACTTGGCCTCAATCACCTCAAGCCCCTTATTCATCAACGAAGCACTGTCGATGGTCACCTTGCGACCCATACTCCAGTTGGGATGTTTCAGCGTCTGTTCAAGGGTGACAGTGGCCAGTTGTTCGCGGGTCATACCGCGGAAGGGGCCACCGCTGGCAGTAAGCAATATCTTGTCGACAGGGCTCGACTCACCAATCAGGCACTGAAAGATGGCAGAATGTTCACTATCGACCGGAAGGATAGGGGCATGATGGCGGGCTGCCGCTGCCGTGACAATGGCGCCTGCCACCACCATGGTCTCCTTATTGGCCAGCGCTACTGCCTTGCCATGCTCAAGGGCATGTAAGGTAGGTTTAAGGCCAGCGAAACCCACTATTGCCGCCAACACCATATCGATATCTGGCAGTTCCATCACGTCAACCATCGATTTTTCGCCAGCATAGACTTTTATATCGCTATCTTTCAGCGCTTCATGTACGATGGAATATTTGGTTTCATCGGCAATAACCACCGCATTGGGCTGGAACTCCAAGGCTTGACGTATGAGCAATTCGGCATTCGATCCCGCACACAGCACTTCAACCCCAAATAGGTCTCGGTGACGCCGTATGACATTCAGCGCTTGGGTACCAATGGAACCTGTTGAGCCAAGTATTGCAATTTGTTTCATGCAGTTAGAATGAAATATACTCTTCAGGATTGACAGCAGCGCCACCCACCCACACTTCGAAATGCAAGTAGGGACTCTGGCTGTGACGTCCTCCAACGCCGACATACGCTACTGGCTCACCAGCTTTGACAACATCACCCCGATGCTTCAGGATCGAACCACAATTCTGATAGACAGTAACCACGTTGCCAGGATGTTGAATAATCAACGCCTGACCTGTCTCGGCCGTAAATCCAGCAAACACTACCGTACCACTATACGCCGCACAGACAGCACGACCCGCGTCGGCAGTAATGTCAACGCCCGGGTGATCATGACCATAGGAGGTAACGATATTCCCTTTTAAAGGAGTAAAAAACAAATGCGTAATGGCAGGCGACTGGTCGGTGTTCGGTGTGGCCGATGCAGCTGCTGTATTCTTCACCTGATAGCGGTTGTCCTCAGTTTCCACATCGAGCCTCAACAGGCTATCCTCTTTCGAACGACGGTAGACCGTCGCCACCTGCTCTAGGGTTGAACTGCTATCTTGTACCGGCGCTTCTCCAATCACCTCGCCACGCAGTACAGCCTGCAGGGTGGCAACCATCCACTCCTGATTTTCCAACTGTACCTGCAACGAATCAAGCTTACGGCTGTTGGCATACGTCTGCTCGACAGCCTCGTTGTTGGTATACCCCGGTATCCACTCGCGTAACGGCGTGAAGGCAATCAAGACCGTGGTGAGGGTGATAAGCACAATGATGGTGATACCGATGGTGACAAAAAGATTGATACCCGACAACTGGAAGGAGAACTTCTCCTTGAAAGTGTCGGTATCCATCACCACGAATCGATGCTTCCGCTTGATTACGTCGGAGACAGGACTTCCTTTTAGTTTATACCACCACTCCTTGAGCGCCATAATATACGAAAGGCCAGCGTTCAGTGGTCAGTGGGCCACCAAACGCTGGCCACTGACCACTGGCCACTAACCGCAGTCTACTAGAAGAATTTATTACGCTGGTCGACAATCTTGGCGGCATCGCGCAGCACCTGTGCCACCGGCCAGGGGCGACGGTTGTCGCGGAGGGTCTTGTACTGGTACATCTGAGCCATGCGGGCACCTTCATAACCAGTGGCCTCACGGGGCATCTTGCTGTCGATCTGCACCACATAGACGCCGTTGGAACCCTTCACCGGGCCCACCACACCGCTCTTGGTGGCGGCAATGGTGGAGATCACCTTGGGCTCCATGCCGAACTTCTGCAGGCTCATGTCGCCGAAGGCCACGCTGTCGAGGGTGTCGACCGAGGCGTTGAGCGCCACGGCTATCGACTGGATATCCTTGCCAGCCTTGACGGCCGACGAAGCACGATCCATCAGTATCTGGGCCTTCTTCTCCAGACGCACCTGCTGCTCAAGCATCGGACGGGCCTGATCCAGGGTGGCATAGCCTTTCTTGTAGATATCCTTCAGGGCAACCACGACAAACATGCCGTCACACTCGTAGACCTGATCGGCCACAGTACCCACCTTGGTGTCCTCGTTGTAGGCCCACTGGATAATGCTACGGGCATTGGTGACACCGGCCAGACGGTCATCCATCATATAGACCTGGGCGTTGCGCACCTGCATGTTCTGCTCGCGAGCAGCAGCATCGAAAGCATCGACCGTACGGTTCTGACCGGCAAAGCGGTTGGCCTCGTTGTAGATGGCACGGTTGGTATTGTTCGAAGGAACAATCTCACGGGTGATCATAGCCACGCGGTATTTCTTGTTGGGAGTGGTCTTGCCGGTGACTTTCACCACCATGTAGCCCACACCGCGGGGGTCTTTCATTTTGAAGTAACCATCCACCGGGGTCTCCAGTATCTTATCATTGAGGGGACCATAGATGGTACCGTCGAGCTGCCATCCCATATCGACATTCTGCTTGTCGTCGGCATACTGCTCCACGGCAGCGTCAATCTCGATGCGCTTGGCCTTCAGAAGACCCATTACACTGTCGGCCAGTGCCGAAGCCTGGTCGTCATTACGCGAGATGGTGGAACTGGCCAGATTGTTAGCGATGAACAGTACGCTGGCACGAATGCTGTCGGGGCGCACGGCGCTACCCAGCACCTTGGCCATCATCCACTCGTTGCCCACCATGGCAGGGGCAAGCATCTGACCGGCACTGGCGGCGGCAATCTGCTCGTCGAAGGGGGCGCGGAAGGTCGTAGCCTTCACATAGGTCGAATCGTAGCTGCGGTCCGACTCGGCATTGACGAAGAAAGCCAACTCATCGTTGGGCACCGTCTGGAACTCTTCCCACACCTTCTTGACTTCCGTCTCGATCTCGGCAAGGTCCTCAGCCGTGGGGTTCACCGGGAAGGTGATGAACTCCAGCTCACGCATCTCCTCGCGGATGCGGAACTCAGCCTTGTGCTCGTCGTAGTAGGCCTTGAAATCGTCGTCGTTAATCGTGGCCTCTTCGTCACTGACATTCATATAGGGCAGGGCCACCACACGCACGTTGGAAGCCTCGGCGGCATAGTTCGACACAATCTCATTGATGGCCTTGGGCATGTAGAAACCGGCGGTCAGCAGGGTGTTGTACTTCTGCTGCTCGCGATCCGTCTTGACAGCCTTCTCCATTTCAACCCACTGACGACGACGCATCGTGTCGATGTTGTTGAAGTTCTCAATCCAGTAGTTCACCTGCTGGATGTCGTACACACCCGTCTGGGGGTCGGTAAACGACTGACGCACGGCGGGATGGATGAACTGACCCACGTACATATCGTTCAGCTCGGCGGCCGAAACCGTCATACCCAGCTTGCTCATCTGCTCACCCAGAAGGGTCTCCTCGACAAACTGCTGCCACACTTGGTCGCGCAACTGCATCTCAATCTCCGAAGGCACCTGGGCAACCTGATACTGCATCTTATAATTGTCCTCGGCCTCGGTCAGCAGCTCATTGTAGCGCTGCGAGGTCATCGTGGCTCCGTCGACTTTGCCCACATCGGGGATGCCGCCACGGTTTTTCGTCAAGTCGCCGAGAATGAAGGCCAAAATAGCAATACCCACGATGGCCACAGCCACCCACGAGTGTTTTCTGATACTTCCAATAATTCCCATTTTTTCTGTTATTGTTAGTTATTTATTATGTTATTATTCTTTATTATACCGTTGACACTCAATGCCCTAACGCGCACTCGACATGTCCAGTGCACTGCTTGTCAAGGTTGCAAAAGTACAAATTATTTCGCAACTGGCGAAATTTTTTTTAGGAAGACGCCCTCACACTACCGCAGCACCACCACCTTGCGGGCACGGCTCTGGCCGGTACGGACCATGTAGACCCCTTGCGGCAGGGGTGCCGTCCGCCCGTCGGCGGCCAGCTCGGCCACCCGGCGCCCTAGCATGTCGTACACCTCGGCCCGCTGCCCAGCAGCCAGGCCCTGCACCACGATACGACCCTCAAGGGCAGTAACATGCAACCCATGGTCAACCACATCGCCGATGCCCTCGGTACCGCCGCCACCCGAACCACCGCCGCCGGTGGTGTCGACAACACCGTTGCCGAACGAGATATAAGACAGCCAGTCGCTGTAGACCGTTGTGTCGTAGTTCGATGTGGCGAAATGACACTGCCGACGCAGCATCACATTATAGTGGACTGAATCCGACAACTGATTGAGAGTGATGGTGGTATCGGCAGTTACAAAGGTGGTGTCGCTGCCGTCGCTGCCCACCAGGCGCACGTTGTAGAGGGTGCCCAACTCGGCGTTGCGCCAGCGCAACACGGCGCTGTCGCCCGCATAGGCGTCCAGACTGTAGTACGGCATCGAGCCACACCGTAAACCGATGATAGGGAAATATACACCCCAAAGGTAGTCAGTGGTGCCAAATCGAAGATAAAAAAGGCCATTTTCATCACCTCCTGAGTAACCCATACCTTGCCACAAATGACCTGGTAATGAGCTACTATATAGTCCACCATACTCTTCTTGTCTGAATCCTGTTCCTCCATATCGTCCTACATAAAAAGTATCGCTCATTTGGTTGATCTGCTGCGGAGTGTCAAAATATAATTCATAGCACGGTGTCACCAGATATTCTTCTTTTCCATTCTCTTCATAGGTGTATTTGAACCAGCAGAAGCGTGGATGGGAGCGGTTGAGTGAGACTGAGTCAACTAGTTGCATCGAGTAATATGGTCCCACATTATGCACACGGCCATTCATAAGCAGTGCACGATAAACTGAGACTGTATCATAAACCGGACCAAACTGGTTTGTAAATGTGATGGCAACACCATAAACGGTCACTCGTTCTGTCGCCACATATTCTTGAAGAAGCACTCTGCCGATATTTGATGTGGCTGACCGTCCAGGATTTATAGATGGCTTAGGTGTCTGGAAAAGATAGAATGTATCAGCATCCGTCACCGTGTCGTACACCCGCGTCGAGTCGTTCACCTTCGTCTGCGCCCGCACGGATGCAAAGGCACAAATCATCAGAATAAGCAGAACAAACCTTTTCATCATTTGGCTATCGATTAAAAATACGGTGCAAAACTACAAATAATTTTTCACCCGTGCAAATAATCTTTCACTCGGGGTCGAATTAAATCGTGCACGACCTATTTCCGGCAGGGGTGCCGTGAGGGTCGCGACAGCACCGTGTCAACACCGTGGTTTGTCCGACCGCAGTCGGACTTGACTCGGACTTGACTCGGACTTGAGTCGGAGTTGTATCGGACTTGATGGCTCTATGGGGTGTGATTATCAGTGGTTTAAGTGTTTGAATGATGTTATTTATGCTGATTTTCAATCAGTTACGCATGAAACAGTACTGTAGGCCGGTCGGAGCCTTCCGGGACGCAAGGGGTCGGCGAGAGGGTCGAAAGGAGGTCGAAAGGGAGATGTCTCCGGCCCGGAAACATCAAATTAAATCGTGCACGACCTAATTGGGGATGGCATTTTTCTACATGCCGAAGGAGAACGGCAGCAGGTCGGCCACGCTGTGAAACACGCGTATGAGGTTGTCGGCAACGTAGCATACAACCCGGATGGGGTGTTGCTGACGCTGCTCGTATTCGGCAAGCACCTGCCGGCAGGCGCCGCATGGGGAGGCTTCGCAGCGGCGACCCTGGCTGTCGACACCCACGATGGCCAAGGCTTCGTAGTCGCGCATGTCGGGATGCTGGGCCGAAGCGGCAAAGATGGCCGTGCGCTCGGCGCAGAGGCCCGACGGGTAGGCCACGTTCTCCTGATTGCTGCCCACGACGACAGTGCCGTCCTTCAGCCTAAGCGCTGCACCCACATGGAATTGGGAGTAAGGGGCATAGGCGCCGTCGGCTGCCCGCAGGGCGGCTTCCACTAGCCGGGCGTCGTCGGCCGGCAGCGAGGCTAGCCCGTTGTATTCTTGGTAATTGATTGTCAATGTCTTGTTCATATTCGCAAAAGGTATTCGCGAGCCTCGGGGCCGAGGTTCATCAGCAAGTCGAAGACGCTGAGGTTGGGTACAAAGGGTTGGCGGTCTTCGAAGACCTGATAGTAAGGTTCCCAGGCGGATGTGTCGTAGGGCACCTTGGGCGAAAATCGCTGACGGAAGTCGTCGGCCTCGTCGGTGAAGGGGCGATAGTCGTCGGTGAAACGGAGCCGGCAATCGATTTTCAGCTTGTCGATGAGCCACTGCAACACCGCCTGGTTGAGGTCGATCAGGCGGGAGTAGCGGGCCATGAGCAGGGCTTCGACGTCGTCTTTATAATAAAGGAAGTAGGGTGAGGCGGCATAGGCGGCTGTCAGGGTGCGCAGATGGAGCACGTTCCAGCGCTGTCGGTAGTCGACGGTCACCTCGTCGGTGCGGCTGTGGTTGGTGCGCACCACGGGCACCGTCAGGGTACGCACGCCGCCGGCGGTCACGATGACCATCCGGTTGCGGTAGGTTTGTTTGGGGAAGGTCTCCTTGCACTCGATGGCAGCCTCGGCACATCGCGCCAGAGCGGCCATGTAGGCCACCGGCGGGAAATAGGCAGTGCCGAACAACGCAAGTGTCATGCTCCCAGGATGATGGAGACCAACTCGTCGTCTTCGAAATAGAAGTCTATATTGCCTTCCGGGAAGCTCACGCGGCGTTCGCCCCAGTCCTCTTCGTCGACGTCCTGCTCGGTGTAGCCGTTCTTGACCATCAGTTCCACGATGGCCCGTTCGCCCAGGTCGAACACCTTGGCGCCCAGCAGGGTGCACTCCTCGTTACAGGTGTCGATGCAGGCCAGTTCGGGGTTCTCGCCCTCGCAGAAGAGCGTCAGGCCCAAGTCGTTGTAACGCAGCACCGTCGTGGGTTCGTCGGCGGCATTGTCGATGTTCTCCACTTCGTCGGCGGTGCCAAGCTTGGCGACCACCTCCTCGACGGGCATCCGGAACAGGATGTCGCCCAGGCCGTGTTTGATGTTAATTGTCATTTCCATAGCATGATATCCTTGTTTTTCTGGCTGCAAAGATACGAATTAACTTTTACATGGCCAAAAAAAATCATGCTCAACCTGCATTGACACAGGCTGCAATGGCTGTGGCAAGCAGCAAAACACAGGCCAGAAGCATCCAGCGCCGCGGGCGCAGTTGCACCTTCTGGCGGCCGAACATCAGGCCCAAATAGCCCAGTAAAAGGCTGGCAATGAGCAATGGCCACAGCAGTTTGTGGATGGCATGGCCGCTTTCGACGAAGCCGGTGCCGAGGCCTACCAGCAGCACATTGATGCCTGTGGCCACGGCCATGGCCAGCACGGACCGGCTGTCGGTCAGGTTGAACAGCGGCAAACGGGGCTCCTTGCGTAGGTAGGGGGCAAACAGCTTGATGATTACCACCAGGTTAATACCCAGGAAGATATAGGCATTGATGTCGGCATACATGAAGGGGTCGTCGGGCGAGTGGAGGCTCAACAGGCGTCCCACCCAGCTGCCGAGGCAGTAGAGTGCTACGTGGATGGCCGAGAGCAGCAGCACCTGGAGCAGGCCGACACTGAGACGCACCGGCGTGGCCTCACCGCAGCGGCGGAAAAGCAGCATGTTGACCAGACCCAAGGCCAGGGCAAGGACGATGTATGATACTATTGACATGATTGTATGGCGTTTGTAATGTTTACAAATTCAGCGACCGACAGTTGTTCAGCCCGCTTGGATAGCAGCTCTTCGGGCACCGCTTCGAGCGATGTACCGAGCTGGCGCAAAGCGTTACGGAGCGTCTTACGGCGCTGGTTGAAGCCCGCCTTGACCACCCTGACAAAGAGTTCCTCGTCGCATTCCAGCGCAGAAACGTCGTTGCGTCGCAGGCGTATGACGGCCGATTTGACCTTGGGTGGCGGATTGAAGACGTGCTCGGGCACCGTGAAGAGGTATTCGATCGTGTAGAATGCTGACAGCAAGACCGAAAGGATGCCATAGGTCTTGCTCCCAGGGCCGGCGGCAACGCGCTCGGCGACCTCCTTTTGGAACATCCCTACCACCTCGTTGACTACGTTACGACTGTCGAAAACCCGGAATAAGATCTGGGATGAAATGTTGTAAGGGAAGTTACCTATGATGGCGCAAGTATCATGGAACAAGGCGTTTATGTCCATTTTCAGGAAGTCACCATCGATGACATCGAGCCCATTGTAGTGCTCATGGAGCCACGCAACGCTCTCACGGTCGATCTCTACCACATGGAAATCGGTGTCAGGTCTGGCTATTAAGTACTTGGTAAGCACTCCCATACCGGGACCTATCTCCAGCACACGGGTCGATTCGGCCGACAGACTCTCCACGATACGACGGGCAATGCCCTCGTCAGTGAGGAAATGCTGGCCCAGAAACTTCTTGGCTTTTACTTCATTCATCTTGCTTTCAGTTCGTTATAACGCTTACGAGCACGGTCGACATAGAGGCTTGAGGGGTAGTCCATCAGCAGTTTCTCATAGCATTCAAGGGCCGTTTGACGGTTATCAAGCCGCTCTTCGTTGAGCTCGGCACGGAGCATCAGGGCATCATCGGCCGTGATATCGTAGGGGTAGAACTCGACCAACTGCTGCAGAAGGCTGTCGGCATCGGCATATCGTCCCTGCTTTACACGTATCTGTGCCTTGCGCATCAGCACCTCGTCGAAGAGCGGATGGGAGAGCATGGCGTGCCCAACGGCATCGAATCCAGCCCAAGCCGAGTCGAGCATCCCGCGGTAAAGCAGCAGATCGGCGTCGGCAAAGAGCTCCAACATCCCGTAGGTGCTGTCGTCTTCCATGTTGTCAGAGATGAGCAAGGAGAGCTCCATGGCGTCGTTGGCGATGAGTTTGCTGGTCGAAGACCGCAGCACATTGAGCTGCGACTTGGCCCATTCGAAGTCGTGTGTATAGTACGAAAGCTTGGCATTGCGGAACTTGGCCGCGGCTCCGAGCACATCATTCTTGTTGGCTTTCTCGACTTGCATGTAGAGCAACGAGGCATCCCAAGTCTGACCTGCAAAGAGTAGCAGGTCGCCTAGCTCGAGTTTCACCTCGTCACGCACCTGGTTTTTGAGGCGCGGCAGCTCCAATACGTCGTCCAACATGCTGACGGCCTCCTGGACTTCGCCGCCGTGATAGGCCATCAAGGTGGCGTAGTGGCGCATCAAGGGAATGGTACGCTCGTTCTTTCCCAGCTCGTCAAAGGCTGACTGGTACTTTTCTTTCAACGCCTTGAGACTCTTCTTGTCGACAGTATAGTTGTGGTTGATGCGGGCAAAATCGACCTCCAACTCGCCCACACGGGCGTCGAAATAGTAGGGTGAGTCCTGCCCTTTGCGCTGCAAGTAACGGTATCCGTCGGCCGCCACGTCGAGGCTTTCGTTGCTTTGGGCGATCTGTGCCACCCGCATCACCTGCGCAGCGCCCACCTCAGGGAAGCGGGCATCGACGGCCTCGGCCTGCTCGAGCGCAAAACGAAAATCGTTTTGCTGCAGCGAGAACCATATCATCATCTCGAGATAGACCTTGTTGTCGGGGTGTTCACGTACGCGCCCCACCAAGGCTTTCTTCACCCCGTCGGCCAATCGGCCGTCGGGAGCCTCCTGCAGGGAATGTTGCATCGAGACCTGTACGCTCTTCATCATGCCCGGCTGGCTGTCGAGCAGGGAGAAATACTCGCCCGTCATGGCCTCATAGTCGCCCATCTGCTGGTAGACTGCCACCAGCTCGTTGAAATAAAGCACCGGATTTTGCGTCTTGCTTCGCGCCGTCAGGTAGGTGCGTGCCGCATAGTCGGGGCGCCCCACGCCGAGGAATGCCTGCGCCAAGTCGGGCACAGGCTGCTGGTTGTGGTCGATCTGTCCTATCGCCTTGTCAAAACATTTGATGGCCTTTCTCTCCTGTCGTTGCCGCAGGTAGACCGACCCTTCGTCGACCAACAGGTAGAGATCCTTCGGGTTGCTCTTCTGACGGCGCTCCACCAGTCGCTGGGCTTCCTTGTATTGCCCCAACTCCAGGTAGGTCGACAGCAGACGTTGGTAGTGGTATTTGTTCGAGCCCCGCTTGTAGAGGTTTTCGTAAAGCTGGGCCGCCTGGGCGTATTCGCCATGGTCATAGTAGTATGCGGCCAGCTGCTCGTCGCTCTGCTGGGCACACAGCGTGCCTACTGACAAACACCATAATATAAGTAATACAGCCCTGCGCATCCCGAATAAATAAAAAACCGGATTCACATGGATCCGGTTTGCTCATCGTGTGACCCAGCTGGGGCTCGAACCCAGGACCCCAACATTAAAAGTGTTGTGCTCTACCTGCTGAGCTACTGAGTCATCTTTTCCCGCCGTCCGACGGCGTCAAAATGATTTGCAAAAGTACTACATTTTTTTCATCCGACAAAATATTTCTGCAAAATTGCACATTCATCCGTCTTATTTAGTTAAAAGACAGACGAGTATGATTTATGCCTCCACACCCGTTTTTCGGGGTGCGGAGCAGCGACAGGCGACAGAAAAATGCATTTTTCGACCCTTTTTACGGTACCTCGGGAGGGTCGCCGAAGAGGTCGATGACCGGCACTTCGGCCTCCTTCGTCACCGGGGAGTCGGCGGCGGGATGCTGTTCGGCGTTGGCCTCGCTGGCAATGTCGAGGAATTCACTCCAGTTTTTGTTCAATGGAACGTATCGGCCCTCATACTGATAGTGATCCACGCGACCCATACCGATATAGGTGGAGTTCGAGGGACGCCCATCGCGGTCGACCACGAAGCCGTAGAGATGCACCTCGGTGCCATTCCATGCCTCCGGAAGTCTGATAGCCACCCTCTTGCGACGGCGCGGCACCGGTGCCGACAGCAGGCCCCTGCCCAGCGACGGAGCATAGGCATAGAGGTAGACCTCGTCCTCCAACGAGCCGTGGAAAAGCGACGAATTCTTCTCGAAATCAACGGCTACCGTCTCGTCTTCCTCAAAGTGGGGCTCATGGAAGTAGACATCGGCCGCCGGGCCTGCCGACAGCACAAGGTGGCTATAGTCGACCTCGACACGGCCTTCGACACGCACAAAGTGCTGCTTGTTCCTCATCACGAAGTAGTTACCCTCGGTCATCCGGGCCTCGGCCGCCTGACGTGCCAGACCCATCTTGAGCACCTTGCGGGCCTGCGCCGCGAAGCGTACCATGCCCACAAACCAGTCACGCTCCTCACGCTGCTGCTCGGTGTTCGGGTAATTGATGTGGGGACGGTAGGAACGCACGCAATTATGCTGTTTCCACATGTAGCCCACCGCCGGACCGAGGCGCCCGATGAAAGGCCCGCTGAAACCATTGATCACGATTGCCATAACTGTATAATATATCTATTGTTTCTGTTTTCTCAATTCTAAATTCCTCATAACTCCCTGCCTGCCAGGGGGCTGCATAGCATTACCTTTGCGGCAGCCTTACCCCGTCACCCATTTATAACGAGGCAGGGGCAAACTTATTGTATCGTGAACGGTTTTTTAGTAAGAAGCATAGAAGGAGTATAGAAGAAGTTGATAGCAGGTTGGTGTTGACAAATAGCATGTTACACCTCTGGCAAAAGAGGTGAAATTTTGAAAAAAAAGTTTTTTCTGTGGACCTATGCCTTATAGAGGCGCATGAGGCACTGCCGGCAGTCGAATTCGAGTCGGAAGCGGCGGCCGTTGTTGAGCAGGACGAGCTGGTCGGAGGGCCGGAGGGGCTGCTCGAGGAGGGGGCTGGGATGGGTGCCGCCGTCGCGATGCTGGAGGCAGGCACCGAGTTCGTATCGCAGGCAGTAGCGGGTGGTCATGAGGGCCTTGCCTTCGTCGTCGCCGGTGGCTTCGAGGCCGCGTTCGGTCTGCAACACGCCGTGACGACGGTAGAAGGCCTCGGCACGGCTGTTGACGATGTTGGCGCGGTAGTCGAGCACGGTGGCGGGATAAGGATCGCCGCGGTCGACACGGGGGCAGTCGGCAGGGCGGAAACGGTCGACACGGAGGTCGACAAGACGGGCCACGGCGTCGCGCCGGAGCTGGTTGAGCACGGCGGCAGGAAGGAAGTAGCGGCCAGCGGTGGCATCGATCACCTCGACGGCGGCGAAGGGTGTGTCGCCGAGCTTGGAGAGCTGCTTGACGATGAGGGCCGAGTTGAGGGCGGCCTCCTTGGTGGCCGGCTGGTGGTCGGCGGCGATGCGGTGGCTGACGCTGAGGCCGTCGGGGTCGGAAAGGTCGAGCACAAAGCCGTCGGACGTGGCGTCGAAGCGCATCCGAAGATCCAGTCGCCGGTCGGCGCTTCGGCCCTGAAGGAGTCGTTCGAACTGTTGATCCTGGTTACGCCAGAGGGGCGTTCCAACGCGCAATTCGGGCATGTGGTTGGGGACGACGACGCGTCCCTGGACGGCATTGACGAGGAAGCCCTGCAGACGACCGTCGGCATCGAAGTAGCACAGGCCATCGCCGTTGGCAAAGGGCTCGTTTCCACTGACGGTAAGGCTATTGCGTCCCAGAGCGACAACCTCCCCCACCCTCTTGCCGAGCGACTTCTGCGTGGCCACATTGGCCATGGGCTGGCGTTGGCGAAGGAAGTAGTCGGTGTAGCCTCGGTTGAAGGTGCGGTCGGGATCGGGGGTGAAGGTGTAGGTGCATCGGCCCGACGAGGCACGCTGATGCCCTTCCATCACACTGTCAAGCAGTTGACGATAGTAGGCGGTGATGTTTTTGACGTAGGAAAGGTCTTTCAGGCGTCCTTCGATTTTGAAGGAGGAAATGCCTGCGTCGACCATGGCCTGCAGGTGGGCCGAGGCGTTGAAATCGCGGAGCGAAAGGAGATGGCGGTCGCGGACGAGGGTGCGACCGTCGGCGGACAGGAGGTCGTAGCTGCTGCGGCAGGGTTGGGAACAGCAGCCGCGATTACCGCTGCGGCCGTTGAGACTCTGGCTGAGGTAGCACTGTCCGCTGTAGCTCACGCAGAGGGCTCCGTGGACAAAGGCCTCGAGATCGACCGAGGTGGCGGCACGTATGGCCCGCATCTGCTCAAGCGAAGTCTCGCGGGCGAGGATGACACGCCGGAAGCCTGCCGATTCCATAAACTTGATACGCTCCACGGAGGCGTTGTGGCACTGGGTGCTGGCGTGCAGCTCGATGGGTGGCAGGTCGCACTCGAGCAGGCCGAGATCTTGGATAATGAGGGCATCGACCCCGCAGTTGTAGAGCCGACGGATCATGGCCACGGCGTCGTCAAGTTCGTTGTCGAAGAGCAAAGTGTTGACGGTGGCGAAGACACGGGCACGGTAAAGGTGGGCGTAACGCACAAGGGCGTCGATGTCATCGATGGTGTTGGTGGCGGCAGCGCGGGCGCCAAAGGCGGGTGCGCCGATGTAGAGGGCGTCGGCACCGTGGTTGATGGCTTCGCGCCCGAACTCCAGATTCTTGGCCGGAGAGAGCAGTTCCAATGTCATGCAATAAATAACGCCGGGGTGCGTTAATTATTGTATGTTGAAACAAAGCAAGATACTGTACGGCGGACTGGCGGCGCTGGATCGCGAGTTGGCCAAGGAAGAGTGGCACAATGCCAAATACACCATCCTGGTGGACGAGAACACTTTCGAACACTGCCTGCCCGAACTGATTGGCCGCGTCGAGGCATTGCAGGAGGCCGAGTTCATAGAAGTGCCTGTAGGTGAGGAGTGTAAGAGCCTGGAAGTGGCGGCACAGGTGTGGCAGACGCTGCTCGAGGGCGGTGCCGATCGCAACGCTGTGCTGGTGGCCCTGGGCGGCGGCGCGGTGTGTGACCTGGGGGGATACGTGGCGGCGGGCTATAAACGCGGCATCCGTCACATCCTGATACCCACATCGTTACTGGCCATGACCGACGCCGCTATCGGCGGAAAAACGGCCATCGACCTAGGTGGTGTGAAAAATAGCATCGGCCACTTCTACCCTGCCGTGCTGACAGTCTTGGAGACGGCCTTCCTGAAGAGCCTGTCACCCGAGGAGATCGTAAACGGACAAGTGGAAATGGTGAAGACCGCCGCTGTCACCGACGCGGAATTGTACCAAAGCCTTGTCGCCGACAATTCAACATTCACCATCCATAATTCACAAGTTAAACAGGTGGCACGGTTGAAAGAACGGGTGGTCAAAGCCGACCCTTACGACCATAGTATCAGGAAGATACTAAACTTTGGCCACACCTTCGGGCACGCCATCGAGGTCTACAGCGGACTGCCCCACGGGCTGGCTGTGGGGGTAGGCATGAAGGTGGCCATGTATTTGTCGGTGAAAAAACTGGGCCTTACCGAAGGAGTGTACGATGCTTATTCACAGTGGCTTGTGTCGAAGGTTATCGTGCCGCATTATACTCTGAAGGATATCGAGGCCATGCTGCCGCTGATGCATCAGGACAAGAAGAACGCCGCCGGAATGCTGCGGTGCGTATTGCTCCAGGAACCCGGGGCGGCAGTGATTGATGTGGAAGTGTCTGACAACGAGGTGCGCGACGCACTGCTGACGGTGACTAAATAGTCTATTTGCCGCTTTCTTCTTCCACCTTCTCCTCTGTCTGCTTCTCTTCCGGTGCCGATTTCACGCGGTCGGGCCAGATAATCTGCCATATCCTGTCGTCTTTTCTGCCTTTGGCAGAGCGGTAGAAAGGACCCCTCTTCACCCCTCTTTCGGGATTGTTAGGGTCACAACTATTACTGGCACCGGCATCGCCATCCATTTGACCGCTCATGTCCCACAATCGAATATCGTTAGGAGATGTGATCTGCAACTCGCCCAACATGTGCTTCGGTGCTACAACTTGCACTTCGTGGAGGTTGCGCATCTGGAAGCTGTCGGTGATGACCGAGAGGTAGAGCGATGCGTTGTCATTAAGCACTAGGTCGGCTTGATAAAGTGTCATGCCGTGTAGCTCGACACTGAGGCCATAGTGTCCCGTAAGCAAGCCCTCGAGGCCGAATTCGCCCATGTTGTCGCTCATCGTCATGGCGACTGTGTCGGCTCCTCGCAGAAAACAGATTTTGCAATAGGGCTCTGGTTCGCCACTGAGGCGGTTGACGACCATGCCCATGACGATGACGCTGTCGGATGATACCGGCTCCTGGGTCTTGGCGTTCATTTCGAACAGTAGCAAGAGACAGATGACAAACAGGCTACTTTTCTCCATATTTCCTGAACTTATCCTCCAACAGCCTGAGAGGCAACGTATCAATAGGGATGCTGTTATAGCGCCCCCAATAGTCTCTACTGTAGTCACTTGCACCAAAGGCACCTGAGAGGGTCTGTGGCAGCACGTCCAGTTCGTCGCCGGCTGTCGTGTCGGGTGAATGGGAAAAGTCGGTCAGTGTCCAGTCGATACACTGGCGCCAGTACTGCATTTCGCTGTCGTGACCGCGCCCTTTGCTGCCCAGATGGAACTGACGGTAGTTGTAGTAATGTGTCAACGTGTAGCGCCCGTCGCGGACATCATACTCCCATGACGAGGTGTCAGTGTCGAACGTGAGCCAGGTGAAGTAGGTGTTCACCCACGCCTCTTGTGGCGCCAGCTGGCCGATGCGCTCCTGCGACGAGGTAATACGCACAATCGCCAAGTCGCGTTTGCGGATGAGGTATTCAAAGTGCAGCTTGGCATTGAACAGCCGCCCGGGACCCACCGACCGTACGCGGTAGTAAAGCTCGCCGTCCCATTCGAACTCCTGGATGGGTTCAAACTTGTGGTAGCGCATTATACGCCCTGCCAGCATATAGGTAGCCTGCGGGGTAGCCACAGGGTCGACGAGAGCCTCATTGTCATCGTAACCCATCATCTCGTCGATGCCGTCGCGATTGGCAAGGCTGTGTTCCAGCTGATGACGGTCGTAGACAAGCAGGCGATGCCGGAGGAGGCGCTTGTCGTTGCCCTCCATTTCGCGCACCCCCTTCTCGAAACGGTAGACGCGTTTGTCGGAAAAGCGTAGATAGCCCGTACGGCGAATGTTCATAACAGCCTCGTCGTAGAGGTAGAGCTCATCGTCGAGCGTGCGCCAATCGCGATAAAAAAAGGTGGAATAGGTTGTGCGAAGGTGGTAGTTGCTGTCGATACGTGCCACGGCACTCTTAATGAGTTGACTGGCTTTGCGATAGCTTTGTACATTCACTTCTCGCAGCTCAACGGCATGTTCATACAGCTTTACATTGCCTCGGCGTAGCAGTTCCGCCACCGTACGGCGCACAGGCACATAGCCTACAGAACGCACCACCACGGTGTCAGCCTCGTGGCCAACAGGGATCTTCATCTCATACTCTCCGGCATCGTTGCACGATACTCCCACCGAAGAACCCGCCAGTTGCAGCGTAGCATAAGGCACTCCCCTACCCTCGCAGGTCACGCGGCCATGCATCACCAACAATGTATCGTCTTGAGCCACTGCACACAAGGCGAACATAAATGTAAAATAGAATAGTATACGTCGCATTACAACTATATAATACCCACTTTTCTGCCCAAATCTGACAGAAGTGTAAAAAAAAGTTGGTCTAGCGGCAGGGGACAACCATCTGCTCAGTCGAACGGCTACGTTGCTCGAGGAGCACCGGTCGTCCGTCTACAATGCTGTCAATGACCTCCTGTGTATAGTAGCGAATGGTGATCAACTGTAGGTTCTCGTTGTAACGTACACGGAACATGCTTTTTAGACGTTCCACAAGACGGTCGGTCAACTGTGGGGTATTGTCGATACAGATGGAGAAACTCAAGGCGGTATTCTGCATCAAGTTAACCCTGATACCCAACTCATTAAGCAGTCCAAAGATGACCTGCAGGTTATCTTCGGCGATGAAAGAATAGTCACGCGGGAAGATTGAAAGCAGCATCTGGTTGTTACGGAAGATATAAAGGGGTGTAACAGGACTGATAGTATGATAGTTACCAACTACAGACCCCTCACTTTCGGGACTGAGGAACGAGCGGATGTAGAGCGGAATGCCTTTGTTCTGAATGGGTTTCACCGTCTTGGGATGGATGACCGAGGCACCATAGTAGGCCAACTCAATGGCCTCATTGTATGGTATTTGGCTGATTTTGACGGTGTCGTTGTAGTACTTCGGGTCGGCGTTGAGGAAGCCGGGCACGTCTTTCCAGATGGTAACACTTTCAGCATTGAGGCAATAGGCCAGGATGGCTGCCGAGTAGTCGGAACCCTCACGGCCCAGGGTTGTGGTAGCGTTCGTCTCCTTCACACCTCCGATAAACCCTTGTGTGATAACGACATCATAACCCTTCGCGGCTTCACGCATCAAGCGACAGGTGCCTTCGGTAAACGTCCAATCCACATGCCCCTCACGGTAGTGGTCATCGGTGATGATTATCTTCCGTGCATCTTCCCACAAAGTATTTATTCCAAGATGGTTAAGATAGTATGCAATGATAGTTGTAGAGATGATTTCACCAAAAGAAACCGTCTGGTCGTAACTGTAGTTGTAGTCGGCGTTCGAGATCAACAAGTGATGTGTTACCTCATCAAAACGCGACAATATTGCCGAGATATCATCCTGAACATCCTTATTGTCAGGAAGCAAGGCAGAGGCTATTTCTCTATGGTAATCCTCCAACTGCTGACGCAAGGCCCTGCGTTCGTCTTTATCAGGAGTGACCCCCGGCACCAGTTTTTCCAGTAGATTGGTGGTTTTGCCCATGGCTGACACCACAACTACCAGAGGTTCATCCTCCAAATGGTGCTGGACGATCTGTGCCATGTTGCGCACCGCTTCCGCACTGTTGACCGATGCGCCGCCGAACTTAAATACCTTCATGCCAGTTCCCTTTCCATATCACGGCGCGAATCCTTAGCCTTGATGCTCTCACGTTTGTCGTAGTGATGCTTACCCTTGGCCAGGGCGATGGTCAGCTTGGCCCTCCCCTGCGGGTTGACGAAGAGCAATTCTGGCACGATGGTGTAGCCGCGTTCCTTGATTTTATTCTGCAACTTGCGCAATTCCCTCCGGTTGAGCAGCAACTTGCGGTCACGCTTGGCCTGATGACCCCAGTAGCTACCGAACTTATATTCAGAGATATGCATATCACGGACAAAGAGTTCACTGCCGACGAAGGTGCACCAGGCGTCGTTCAAGTTGGCCTTGCCCTCGCGGATGCTCTTGATCTCACTACCCATCAATACGAGACCCGCCGTGTACTCGTCCAACAGGAAATACTCGTACGCGGCACGTTTGTTCTTGATCTCGATGATATTCTTCTCTTCCATGCCATTCCTAACGCGAAGACGCCCGTTTTATTGCGCCACCGGCATAATACTTTTTGCTCCCCAAACGACCATTTCCAGATGATAAACATAACATTTGGGCATACTAAAGCGATCTATACTTCTTTATCTCTGCCATGCTCATCTCCCGACTTGGCCAGTAATAAAATGCCACGATTGTCGTTATTGTGGTACCAAGAGAGAGCAGTACACATGCGACCGCTGATGATACATACACGGCATTTCCCGCCACGTGGGTTCCTGGCCATCACGCTGTTCCCGGTCATTTTCTACAACGAGGGGCCGCTGACGGAACGCGACATACGCCACGAGACGGTACATCTGTGGCAGCAAGCGGTACTGCTGGTGGTGCCGTTCTACCTCCTTTATTTAACTTTCTGGATAATAAACCTGATCCGGTATCGCGACAAACAACGCGCCTATCTGAACATTCCGTTCGAACGGTCGGCCTATCGCCTGGAGACTCGGGCCGACGTCGGGTGGACTGTCAAGGCCTTCGACTGGACAAAATGCATCCGCTCATGACCGACTTTGCAGCCATAGACTTTGAGACAGCCAACGGATGCCGCTCCAGTGTGTGCAGCGTCGGTGTGGTAGTGGTGCGTGGGGGCGAGGTGACCGACACCTTCTACAGCCTCATCCACCCCGAACCGAACTACTACAGTTGGTTCTGCCAGCGGGTGCACGGGCTCGGTCACAGAGACACCAACGGCGCCGAGGTGTTCCCACGGGTGTGGGAACAGGTGGCACCGCTGATCGAAGGGCTGCCGTTGGTGGCCCACAACGCCATGTTCGACGAAGGATGCCTGCGGGCGGTGATGCAGGTCTACCGGATGGAATGGCCCGGATATACGTTCTACGACACTCTGCGCGCCTCGCGACGCCGACTGCGGAACCTGCCCAATCACCAGCTACACACCGTCAGCGAGGCCTGTGGCTACTGCCTGGAGCGGCACCATCACGCCCTGGCCGACGCGGAAGCCTGCGCCGCCATAGCCATAAAACTTCTGTAAAACTATCTGTAATGTTCCTCGATACGGTCGAGCACCTCGAAGGTTGCCTCGGCTGTGGGGGTGGCCACGAGGGCCAGCCGGAAGGGCTTGAAGTTGTACAACCCGCGGAAATAGTTACCGTAATGTTTCCTCATCTCGAAGATGGCGGTACGCTCACCTTTGAAACCAATGGCCATCTGCAAGTGACGTCGGCAGACATCCACCCGTTCGGCCACCGACACCTCCCGCTCCTGTTCCCCGTGAAACAATCGTACGCATTGCTCAAATATCCAGGGGTTTCCGATAGCTGCCCGACCAATAAGGATGCCATCGACACCGTAACGCCTCTTACTATCAAGCGCTTGTGCCGCCGTAGTGACATCACCGTTGCCGAAGATGGGGATATGCATCCGGGGGTTATTCTTCACCTCGCCAATCATAGTCCAGTCTGCCGACCCCGTATACATCTGATTCTTAGTGCGTCCGTGGATGCTTAGGGCAGCGATACCTGTATCCTGGAGCGCTTCGGCAAAGTCTGTAACCATCATAGAATCGGCATTATAGCCCAATCTGGTCTTCACTGTGACTGGCAAATGGGCTTTTTTGACGATACTTTCGGTGATTCTAAGCATCTTAGGAATGTCCTGAAGGATGCCCGACCCCGCTCCTTTGCCTGCCACCTTGCGCACCGGACAACCCCAGTTGATGTCGATAAAATCGGGCTCAGCCTGCTCGACAACCTCGAGACAACGCAACAATTCATCCTCGTCGGCACCGAAAATCTGGATGCCCAACGGGCGCTGCCCGGGGGTGAAACGCATCTTTCGGAGACTCTTCTCGGCATCACGGTTGAGGGCCTCGGAGGCGATAAACTCGGTGATGAGCAGGTCGGCCCCGAACTCCTTGCAGAGCTGACGGAAGGGCATGTCGGTGATGTCGTCCATCGGCGAGAGGCCTATCAGGCAGTCGGTGTCGGGGAGGTCGAGGAACATTGTGAACTATCTGGCAAAGGTGAGCATAAGAACCGACACATCGGCCGGCGAAACGCCACTGATACGCGAGGCCTGGCCCAGCGTCGACGGATGGTAACGGTTGAGCTTTTCGCGGCATTCATAGCTGAGAGCCGGCAGCTGGAAGTAGTCATAGTCCGTCGGCAGGGCGATATCTTCGAACTTGAGGATGCGGCCGGCCACCTCCTGCTCTTTCTCAATGTAGCGCTGATACTTGATTTCCGTCTCCACTTCCTGCACCACTTCCGCAGGCAACTGAGCCATGGCACCGGCCACTGCAGGCGCTATCTCGCCCAACTGCACGAGCGACAGTTCGGGACGCAGGAGCAAGGTGGCCAGCGGCACACGCTGGTTGAGGGGCGCCGACCCACGGGATTCCAGCCATTCGTTGGCCTCCGAGGGAAGCACCGGCGTGGAGCTAACCAAGGAGGTAAGGTCGGTCTGCTGGCGTTGCTTCAATTCAACGCGTCGCATACGGTCGTCGTCGGCCAGGCCGATGGCATGGGACAACGGCGTCAGACGCTGGTCGGCATTGTCCTGCCGCAGCAGAATGCGGTACTCGGCCCGCGAGGTGAACATGCGGTAGGGCTCGTCGACCCCCTTGGTCACCAGGTCATCGATGAGCACACCGATGTAGGCCTGCGAGCGCGAGAGCACGAACGGCGGGCGGCCCTGCAGCTTGAGGGCGGCGTTCACACCGGCCATCAAGCCTTGACAGGCAGCCTCTTCGTAACCGGTGGTGCCATTCACCTGACCGGCAAAATAGAGGTTCTCGACCCGTTTGGTCTCAAGTGTGTAGCCCAACTGGGTGGGTGGGAAGTAGTCGTACTCGATGGCATAGCCGGGCTTGAAGATGCGAGCCTGCTCGAAACCCTCGATACTGTGGAGCGCCTCAAGCTGCACCTCGATGGGCAACGACGAGGAGAAGCCGTTGAGATACCACGATTGCGAGTGCCACCCCTCGGGCTCGACAAAGAGTTGATGGTGATCCTTGTCGGCGAAACGGTCGATCTTGTCCTCGATCGAAGGGCAGTAGCGGGGTCCGCGACCCTGGATGCGGCCTGTGAACATAGGCGACCGCGAGAAGCCTGTGCGGAGGATGTCGTGGGTGTGCAGGTTGGTATTGGCCAGATAGCAGGAGCGTTGTTCGCGCAGGGGGGCGGTGTCGGTGAAGGAGAACTTGGCGGGCTGCTCGTCGCCCGGCTGCTCCATGAGGCGCGAGAAGTCGATGGTACGGCCATCGACGCGAACGGGGGTGCCGGTCTTGAGCCGCTGCACCTCGAAGCCCAGCTCGCGCAGTTGGTCGCTCAGGCCGCGGGCCGGGGCCTCCCCTACCCTGCCGCCGCTCCAGCTTTCGGTGCCGATATAGATGGTGCCGTTGAGGAAGGTACCGCCGGTGAGCACCACGGCGCGCGCAGGTATCGTGTGCCCCATCCGGGTATGCACGCCGGAGACGCACGTCCCATCGACGACCAGGGCCGTCACCTCGTCCTGCCAGAGGGCCAGATTGGGAATGGACTCGAGCACCTGACGCCAGTTGAGCGAGAAGAGCATCCGGTCGCATTGGGCGCGGGGGCTCCACATGGCGGGCCCCTTCGAGCGGTTGAGCATACGGAACTGGAGGGCCGAGCGGTCGGTGACGATGCCGCTCCATCCCCCCAGGGCGTCGACCTCGCGCACAATCTGCCCCTTGGCCACGCCACCCATGGCGGGGTTGCAGGACATCTGACAGATGGTGTCGAGCATCTGGGTGACCAGCAGCACGCGGCATCCCATGCGGGCCGCCGCCGCCGCCGCCTCGGCACCGGCGTGACCGGCACCCACAACCACTATATCATAAGGCTCAAATACCATAATTCATGATGTTTACGTCGTCGGTTCCACGCGAAACATGTCGTTCCACAGCGCCAGGGCCTCCTCCTCCTGACGGCGCATCTCGGCCGCCTCGGACTCGCTCTTGTCGCCCTGCCCCAGCAGGTGGAGCACCCCATGGACGACGACACGGCGAAGCTCCTGCCCGAACGGGACACCAAACAGAGCGGCATTCTCGCCCACCCGCTCGGTACTGATCAGTATGTCGCCCGAGACCAAGCCGCCGGCCACGTAGTCGAAGGTGATGATGTCGGTGTAGGTGTCGTGGTCGAGGTACTGCCGATTGACCTGGAGCAGGTACTCGTCGTCGCAGAAGAGGTAGTTGATGTTGCCGACCGACATTCCGCGGCGTCGGACGACCTCGGCGAGCCACCGGCGCACCTTCTCGGGCTCCGGAAGCGCAAAATCGCCAGATTGGACTGAAAATCGGATGGCCATACGATTACACTTATTTAACTGATAAACAGACTATTATACACATTTCCACGGGTGTCATTCCTCGAAATCCGGCCCACAGACGGGGCAGGGCAGGGGAGCGGTGCCCGCCGCGCGACGCAAAACGAGGAATGCTTCATGCGGCGACGGCGGCACGATGGGCCTTGAGGACGGCGATGCGTTCGAGGGCGTCGGCGGGGTCGATACCGGCCACGACAAACTCGAGCCTCACCCGACGACCACCGTCGGAGTAGGTCATCCGGTCGGCAAGCTGCCGCATGACGAAAATGCCCTCACCCTCCTGTCGACCGTCGGCCGGCAGGTCGCCATAGCGACCGTAGTCGAACCCGGCACCCTGGTCGGCCACCTCGACGAAGAGGCCGCCACGGCAGGTGCCGAAGGTCAGCGTCACCGTCTTCGAGGGCTGCGACGCGTTGCCGTGCACGACGGCGTTCTCCACAGCCTGCAGGGTGGCCACACTGACGGCCGAGTAGTAGTTGCCGACATGACACTCGCGGCAGAAGTGAAACAGACGCTCCTCGACCTCGGGCAGACTATCGATAGTGGACTGTATAACAAATTGTTCTGTCATCACCATTATATATTTAGCTCAAGGCAAAGATACACAAAATAATCGACATGCGACAATCTTTTTTCCCCGACATAGCGAGGGAGGGCGAAGTGAGCAATTAGGTCGTGCACGACCTAATTGCACCCACCCCCGTATCATCACCGCAGCTCCTCCGTGCTTTGTCCGACAAAAAGCGGACAACAGTCGGAGTTGATACGGAGTTGTGTCGGAGTTGATACGGTGTTGATGCTGACTTTGAGGCAGTTAGGTGTTGGTTATACTATAACCGTAGTGATACTCAGTGTGTTGCATGGCTTTCGGGGCCTCTTTCCGTCCCCGGGGCGGCGTGCGGGGAGGGGGTCGGAAAGCATCCGAGGGGCCCCGGCGGGACCCCTCGGATTATGCAATTAGGTCGTGCACGACCTATTTTCCGGTCGGTCGAAAAAAGAGGCGGGGCAACGGGCCATAGTTATGAGAAAATTGGTTATAATGGATAAATTGCCCGTCCCCCGCCATGGGTTTGTATCGGTTCCAGCCCGTACAGTATGAAGCTATCTTTTCATTTCTTATATCATTTTGGTTTATACATTATTCATGATTATCTATGTCTATATCACCATAATAACTCTTATACAGAACTGTATTCAATTCTTCTTCGTTGTGGGTATGGAATACTGCCACGACCAGCCGGACGGGGAAAATGGAACACGCCTCGTTGTTGGCAAGGTCGGGGTCGGGGAACTGCCCAGGGTGACCTTTGGGAGATGTGCCTGTAAATCGAACATCATAATTACCTCTTTTTTCGTACATAGCTTTTAGCATTGCCATATCTTTAATGTTTTCCTCGCTTCTGCCCATGTCGCGGAGGAGGTTGGCGAAGGCGAGGCTGTCGCGGGCCTGGAGGAGGGTCATGTCGACCCGCAGGGTGTCGTTGATGGGCATCTGGCGGATGAAGGCGGCGTCGACCCCCGGGAAGTCGCGGTAGCGGCGGTAGACCTCGCTGGTCTGGTCGAGCGAAAGCTGCCGGAGGTGGAAGACAAGCATGACGCTGACCACCGCGAGAAGCACTCCCAGGGCGACAATGGCAAGCCAGTATTTCCAGTGGCGTTTCATAGAGCGGCGACGATTTGGTTGGCGAGGGCGAGGCTACGTGCCTGGCCACGGAGGGACGAGGTGTGGACATCGGGGTTGATGTCGCGCGCGGCGAGGGTGGCTGGGACAACCACCATGGCCAGGAGGTAGAGGGCCGCGACGGCGTGGCGGCGGCGTGTGGCGGCACGGTCGAGCCGGTGGAGGCGCTGGGTGTCGAGCTGCTGCTCGACGCGGCGGCGGCGCGCGGCCGACGAAAGGTCGTCGAAAAGGGTCTCGATGTTGGCTGGCTCGTGGTTCATGGTTTGGGGTTATTGGTTTGTTTGTACAATCGGTTGTAGATGTCTCTGAGGTGTTGCTTGGCGCGGCTGATGCGCTTGCGTACGACGGGTTCGGGGAGGTGGAGTCCGGAGGCTATTTCGTCGACCGAGTAGCCTTCGAGCTGCTGTGTGAGGAGGAGGCGCTCGTCGTCGGGGAGGTAGGCCATCAGCTCGTCGATGGTCTCGCGGGCTTCGCGCTGGGCGTCGTGGTCGACCAGGAGGCCTGCGGCGCCGAGCGGGAGGGTGGGGTGCTCGTGGCGTGCGAGGTTGCTGAGGACGCTGCGGGCCTGGCTGACGACCCAGGCGTGCTCCTGGCGGGGTGTGGCGTCGGGGCTGAGGGTGTCGAGCGAGATGTAGATGCGCAGACGCACTTCCTGTTGGTAGTCGAAGGCCAGCTGGCGGCGGAAGGAGGCACGGCGGTAGCAGAGCCAGAAGATGGGGTCCTGGTAGCGTTCGATGAGGTCGAGGTAGCGTTCGTCGCGTTGTTGCCTTGTAGTCTCCATAGATGCCTTTGGTGGCGTTTCTACCTATATATATACTCACTTTTTCGGCAAATGTGACCGAGGGGGTGAAATTTTTTTTCACTCCCTACTGTTGCCGGAAGAAGAAGTCGTTGACTTTCAGGCGATAGAAAGGTGCGAGGGTGGGGGGGACGGTGCGGAGCTGGTCGGCGGCGGGACGGAGCTGGCGGTTGTAACGCTCGAGTTCGGCGGGCGAGGGCTGGCTGTAGAGGTCGCCGGCTTCGTGGCTTTCGCGGCGTTCCTCTTTCTCGCGCTGCATCTCGGCGCGTTCATGTTCGAGGAGCCGCGTCATGATCTGCTGCTGGCGTTGGAGGGTCTGCTGGGTGATGGTGCGGTTGACGAGGTCGGTCTCGGTCTGCTCCATCTGGCGCATCATCTGGTCGATTTCGCGTGCCAGCTTGGGGTCGCCGCCGGAGGCCGATTTCATCTCGGTGCCGTACTGCTGCATCATGCGGCGTATCATCTCCTGCTGGGCGGCCATGCGTGCGAACTCCTCGCTGAGGGTCTGCTGCTGCCCGACCTGGTGGCGCCCGCCGGGCTTCTGGCCCTGCTTGTCGAGTTGCTTGCGGAGGGCCTCCATCTGGCGGTTGAGTTCCTGCTGCATCTGGCGCATCGACTTGGGCGAAGGCTTGCCGCTGCCGGGGTTGGAGCACTGGCCTGCCTTGCCGGGGTTCTTGCACTGGCCATTCTTTTTCTTCATGGCGTTCTGGCGCATCTGGTTCTGCATCTGGTCGAGGCTTTCGGCCAGGACGAGGGCCAGGTTGTTGAGCGAGGTCATGCTGTACTGCATGGGGCTGGCGGCCTGCGAGGCGCGGTAGGAGCCATAGAAGGACTGGTTCATGTCGAGCAGGTTGCCGAGGGAGCGGTTGATGCTGCTACTCACCTCGCCCACCTCCTTGGTGATGGCCGAGGCCACCTGCAGCTGGCGTCGCGCCATGGAGCGGAGCGAGTCCTCGACCGAACGGAAGTCATCCTTGACACGGTGCTGACGGGCGATGATGGTCTGGTAGCGCGGATCCTGGATGTAGATGTTCTTTACGTCGTCGATGAGGCTCTCCTGGTTGAAGGAGAGGCGTACGAGATTCTTGAGCAACTGGCGCACCTGCTCGGCATCTTCGGCAAGGTCGCCCTGCTCGGCGTCGACCTGGGCCTCGGCCAGGGCCTCGCTGAGGCGCTCCATGTCGTCGGCAGCCTCCTGTTGCATCTTCGAGGCCTCCTTGTTACGGCCCCGCTGAAGGCTCTGCTGTGCTCCCTGCTGATGCTGCTCCACCTGCTGCTCTAGGTCGGTAGGCACACGGAAGTCGGTCGAGGGGTCAAGGTCCTTATAGTCCTGACGTATCTGGTCAATGTCCTGCTTCAACTGCTGGAAACGGTCGTTGAGCTCCTGCTGGCGCTGTTGCAGGGCATCCTTGTCTTTCCCTTTGGCCTGCTCGGTTTCACGCGAAACATCGCGCTGCTCACGGGCCAGGCGGTCCATCTTGTCGATGGTCTGTTCCACCTTCTTCTCCACCTCGAGGCGCTTCATGAGCTCTATGTTCTGATCCAGCTGCTTCTCGAGCTCGGCATTGTCGAGCTTCAGCTGGTCCAGCTGCTGCTGCACCTTGCCCTTGTCGAGCTCCTTCATCATGCGGTCTATCTCGGCCAGGGTCTCCTTCATCTTCTCATCCATCACCTCGTTCATCAGACGGTCCAGCTCACGCTGCTTCTCCAACAGCTGTTCGCTCTGCTCGCGGTACTTCTGTTCCAGGCGGTTGTTCTCCTTTATCTGCTGCTGCATCTGCTGCATCATCCGGTGCACCTGCTCCTGCTTGGCGCGTATCTGCTCCAGGTCCTTGCGGTCCTGCCACCCCAGCTCCTTCTTGTCGACCAGCCGCTGCATCATTTCGTTGATCTCCTCCTGCAGACGGCGCAGCTCCGACATCTGGAGGTCGGCGCTCTGTCGCACGTCGGTCTGCGACTGTTCGAGCATCCTGTCCAGCTCCTCCTCGGTGGGTACCTTGATCTCGAACTGCTGCGAGCGGGCGGTCTTGGGGCCATGGATGGCATCGTTGTCCGACACCTCGAACCAGTAGCTCAACTCGTCGCCCGGGGCGAGGACCAGCTCGGCGGTGTTGAACGAGAAGAAGAACTCCTGCGACGCCTCGCCCTCGTGGAGGGCCATTTCGGCCTCGCTGAGCGCATTTCGGGTCGCGTCGGCAGTATTGGCCGTCCGATGCACGAAAACGAGCCTGGAGAAGCCGTAATCGTCCTTCACCCGCCCGCGGAACAACCGCCGGTCGGGATGCAGCGAGTCGACCACCTCGTCGACGGCTATCTGCGGCATCGCGTCGCGGATGGCCGTCAGGCTGTAGCGCAACGTGTCGGAACTGAACGACGAGTGGTGCATGGTGCTGACGCAGAAGGCATAGTCCATGTTGTCCATCACGCGGCGCGTCACGCCGGCCCGCCCGTTGCCGTCCACAGCCATCCTGACGCCCGCCGCGGCGCTCGGCGCCTCCACAGCGGTGGCAAAGTACAGGCTGTCGGCCTCGCGGGTCTGGAAGAGCCAGCGCACCGTGGTACCCTCGGGCACCGCAGCGTCGCCCAGGTCGACCACCGTCTCGTCCTCACGGCCCGTGTAGGCCGGATAGTCGAGCACCATGCGGAACGACACCACCTGCGGGTTGGGCAGCACCTGCAGCACATAGCCTTCGCTGACCACGCCGGCACCCTCGAGCGTGAACGCCTGCGTGCGGCTCACCTGGCGGAAAGTGTATTGGAAAAGGGTGGGGGTGACCTTGCTCATCTTGAAACGCCGACCCTCGACATTGATAAACACCTCGTTGGGCAGCGCCTCGCCGTCCACCTTCACGTCGAGCTCGAAATCGTGGCCCGGCCACACCGTCAGCGACCCCTGCACGATCTCGAAGCGGAAGGGTGCCGGACGCTCGTAGACCCTCTGGTAGTGGACTATACGGCGCGAAGGCTCGGTCACCACCCGCGGCGACGCCAGCAGCAGGCCCGCCAGCACCGCCAGCGGCGGCAGGGCGTAGCGCAGGTAGCGGCGGTTGGCCTTCAGGTCGATGGCGCTCAGCATCGGCACCGGCCGCAGGCGGGCGCTCTTCTGCTCGATGGCCGCCAGCAGCAGCTCCGACCGCTCGTCGGGCTCCGGCACGGCCTCCCCGTCCGACATCAGCTGCAACAGGTTCAGCAACTTGTCGGAGACCTCGGGGAAATGACGGCCGATAATCCTGGCTGCCTCGGCGTGCGAGATGCGGCGGCCGTGGCCCTGCATCTTCAGCAGAGGACGCACCACAAGCCATCCCACCACCGCCGCCACCGCCGTCAGGCCGCCCCAGAAGAGCAGTCCGCGACCCACCGGCGACAGCCAGCCGAAGTGCTCCAACAGCACCGCCGCCAGATAGAGACCCCCGACGATGCCCACGGTACACAACACACCACGGATCAGGAGGTTCTTGTAGTACTTCCTGATGAAGGCGTCCAGCGCCCGCAGTATGTCGTTCTCGCTTCTCATCGCAAACATAATCAACGCTCGACAACGGGTATTATTGTGCATCGGCCCAAAATAACACCTCCCAACACCGAGTCAACACCCCATCAACACCGACCGTTGTCCGACAAAAAGCGGACAACAAGCGGACAACAGTCGGAGTTGACACGGAGTTGATACGGAGTTGATGTTGACTTTAGGGCTGTTTGGTGTGGGTTATACCTTAACCATGGTGACACTCTGTGCGATGCATGGTTTTCGGAGCCTCTTTCCCTCCCCGGGGCGGCGTGCGGGGAGGGGGTATAAAAACAGCCGAGGGGTCCCTGTGGAACCCCTCGGATTGTGTCATTAGGTCGTGCACGACCTATTTCCCATGGCTGTCATCGCCGCTGGACGACAAGCTTCTTGGTGGTGCTGCCGGCCGGGGTGTGGACGCGGACGAGGTAGGCCCCTTCGGCCAGGGTGCCCAAGTCGAGGGTGGCGGTGTAGCCCGAGGCGCGTTCCTCACGTACGCGGGCCCCGGCGGCATTGTATATCTCGATGCCCTGGAGGCCGAAGCTGGAGGTCACCTTTACGCGCTCGGACGCCGGATTGGGCTGCAGCGATACGTAGCGACCCACCAGCTGCACGTCGCCGATGCCCACCGAATCGACTTTCGTCGTGTCGATTATCGTGGTGTCGATGTCGCCCGTACCGGTGCTGTCAGGCGGTGTCAGGATGGGGAAAATCAACGGGTAATAGAGGATAATCATACAGTCGGGCAAATCGGCATCGTCGTTGCTGAGTATCTGGTAGCGGTCGACGCCATTTTGTCTGTATTTTGTCCACCCTTTGAGAATAATCGGATCGTTTTGAAAATCCTGTGACATAAAACCCCTGATTACAACATGGCGGACATAGGACGTGTCACTATCAAACTCACCATGCGTGACGACCCAACTGGTACGCATGGTGATTCCCGTCAGGAAGGTGTCCGTCATCACCACCGGCTCGTCGAAGTAGCGCTCATAGAATGATATTACCGGATTACCATACCCGTTCCATAGAGGACGATCCCACTTGAAATAGTAGCTTACCGGGGTCTCTTTCAGGTGCACGTAGAGCGAGTCGCTGGCGGTCTGGAGGCTGTCGCCCACCCATCGGTAGAGCCCCAACCACTCATACACCTCCTTCCACGAGCTGTCAAGCAATACATACATATTCGGAGCCAGCTCGAATTCTTCTTCATAGGTACTTAAGGAAGCGCCGATGCCGTATACCGGCAGCGTGTCATTGTTATAGAAATTAATGGCATAGACATACCCGTTATCTGGCATTACACACAGGTTCTGCTGATAATACCCCGTATCATTGAACCACGAGTTATAGAAATAGCCCGCCTTGGGGTAAAACGACGTCAAGGTGTCCTGCGCCGCGACGCCGCCGACCATCAGGGTTAGCATACTGATAATAAGTACAATCTTTTTCATAGTGTTATGGTTTGTGTTTGTTTCATATCAAATGTACACTAGTTCACACGACTATACACCGCAGAAGGCCCTACAGATTGTACAAGTGCATCCAGCTCTCCATCGTATAATAGCTCAAAATAAAAATACAGTTCATCGGTGTTGGGCTTTAAGCCTTTCACTTTGCAGAGACCAGTCTCGGGTTGATAGGTATAGATAATGGAACCTGTTATGTCGTAAGCAGGTTGGCTCTCTGTTTCATAATTATGTTCGAAATAGGTTGCTGTACTGTCGGTTAGGAACGAAAATACACAGTCAAACTCATAATAATTAGCATTTGCAAAATTGCCGTCAAACCATACCATGGTATCATGGCGCATCCATTCTGTTCCCACTAGCGTCGTGGGGATGGCGTGCTGGGCGACTGTCTTGATTTCGGCTCGGCAGACGTATTCCTGGGTCTCGGTGTCGAAGGTGACGGTAACGGTGTAGCCCTGCAGGTACTTCTCGGTGGCCCAAGCGGCGGCGGCCGTGTCGCTGGCGGTACGGAAGGTGACGACGCCCTTGGTGGGGACGGCCGCGGGGTCGCTGCTGTCGCCCAGCACCAGGGTGTGACCCTCGCGGGCGTAGGCCATCATTCCGACAATCAGGTCTTTCAGCTCGTCCTCGTCGTCATAGGAGACCTGCCACGGCTTGCCGTCGACGGTGTAGCTTACGGTGCTGGCCTCCGTGCCAGAGGTGGTGCCGGGGGTCGGGATGACGGGTGTTTCTTGCTGGCAGGCGGCCAGGGTAAGGCCCACGAGGGTGGCCAGAGTGAGGATAATGTGCTTTCTGTTCATGGTGAGGTATGGGTTTTTAATGTTTGTTTCCTAATTCTTTGATTTTGTAGAGCATGATGGCGTTGACCTGGTCGACCGAGGTGATGTGGAAGAGGCACACGGAGCGCAGGTGGGCCGACACGGCGAGGAGGTCGGAGGTGGGCGCATCGGGGTACTGTTGCCGGACCTCGGTACTCTTGGGGTGGTGGAGAAACAGGGTGGTGGGTTCGACACCCGTGGTGAGGTCGACGGGGATGCCCAGGTCGGCGGTGAGCTGACACCAGCCGGTACTGTCGGTGGCTGTGAGGAGCGTGGCGGCCACGGTGACGGTATGGCTGACGTGCATGTCGCGGATGAAGGCGGCCTGGATGCCCGGGGTGTCGGCGTAGCGGAGGAAAAGGTCGCTACTACGGTCGCGCGGCACGGTGCGATGCCAGTAGCAGACGGCTACCGTGGCGGTGACCGAAAGGAGGCAGAGGGCCAGGGTGACGAGTATCCAGTATAGTCGACTGTGTTTCATGGCTATGATAATATGAGGGTGGCGGTGTGGAGCGCCTGGGCACGGTCGTAGCCTGCCAAGGCCATGGTGGCGTCGGGCATACGGCTGTTGACCAGCAGGCTCGTGGGAAGGACTAGCGCCAGGGCGAGGCAGGCCGCAGCGGCATAGTGGCGCAGGGTGCTGTGCCGCTGGCTGATGCTGCGCACGTCGGCCGCCGACACCTCCTGCACCAGGGCGGCGTGACGCTGCAGCAGCTCGTCGCGCAGGGCGCTTTGGCGGTGAGCCGACTGGAGCAGTTCTTCCTTCGGAATCGGTGTTTTCATCATTGTCTTTTGTTTATTATGTCGTTTATCTTTCTGAGTTTTTTTATCACGTGGTGCATCCGTTTGTAGACGGCGTTGGTGGTGAGTCCCATCTGACCGGCAATCTCGGCGATGTTGTAGCCGTCGAGCTGTCGCTGCACCAGTGCACGTTCCTCGTCGGTGAGGTAGGCGGTGAGCTCGTCGAGGCTCTCACGGGCGTGGAAGGTCTCTTCGGCCAGGCAGTCGGCCACCTCGTAGGCCAGGCGTTCGGGTGGTGGGAGGCGGTGGCGTCGGTAGTCGTAGAGGATGGTGCGTGTCTTCCATATCACCCATACCCGTTCGGGGACTTCGCGGCGGTAGCTGTCGAGGTGGAGCCATAGTCCGAGCAGTACCTCTTGCACCAGGTCGTTGCAGAGGGCATTGTCGCCGTCCGCCTGGCGAAGGCATAGCCACCGTATGAGAGGGGCGTTGCGGCGCACCAGGGCGGTGTAGAAGGCATGCAGTTGTTCCAGTTCGTCGGTCATTCGTGCTGCAAAGATACCGCTTTTCGCCTATATAATACTCACTTTTTGTCCGAAATTAGCCTAGGGGTGTGAAATTTTTTTCCGGCCAACCCATAATAAATTGAGAATTAATGCGTATCTTTGCAAAAAAATTCAAGCATCTATGGAGCAACAGGTAATCATCATCACAGGTGCCTCGTCGGGGTTCGGCAAGGCGACGGCCGAACTGCTGTCGGCCAAGGGTCACAAGGTCTACGGCCTCTGCCGCCGTCCGATGGAGGAGGGTGCCATCAAGTACCGCCAGTGCGACGTGCGCAATCGGGCGCAGGTGGACGCCGTGGTGGAGCAGATCGTGGCCGAGGCGGGCCGCGTGGACGTGCTGGTCAACAATGCCGGCATGGGCATCGGCGGCGCCTTGGAGCTGGCCACCGAGGAGGAGATCGACCTGCAGATGGGTACCAACTTCATGGGGTGCGTCCACCTGTGCCAGGCCGTGCTGCCCTATATGCGTCGTCAACGGGCGGGCAAAATCATCAATCTCAGCTCGGTGGGTGGCCTGATGGGGTTGCCCTACCAGGGCTTCTACTCGGCGTCGAAGTTTGCCATCGAGGGTTTCACGGAGGCCTTGGCGGCCGAGGTGACGCGGTTCGGCATCCGTGTCTGCATGGTCGAGCCGGGCGACTTCGCCACGGGCTTCACGGGGAGCCGCAAGAACAGCCAGACCACCCTCGATGATCCCGACTACGGGCCCGTGTTCAAGCGGACGCTCGGCCTGATTGAAAAGGAGGAGAACGGCGGTCTGAAGCCCGAGGTGCTGGCGCGGCGCATCGCCAAACTGGTCGACAAGAGGCGGCCGCCCCTGCGCAATGTGGTGGCCAACCTCGAGCAATGGCTCTCGACGGTCATCAAGCGCATCCTCAGCGGCAACCAGATGGTGGCCATCCTGAGGGACTACTACAAGTGCTAGTCCCGCTAGAAACTTACCACCACCCGCTGTAAGGGCTGGTCGCCGATCTGGACAATGTAGACGCCCGGACGGTTCACCGTCACGGTGCAGTCGGTGTACCTCCGGGCTATGAGTATACCTTTTTCGTTGTAGACATACCATTCACCGTTGGAGCCGCTGACGCTGATGGTGCCGCGACCGACGGTCACCGTGGCCATCGGGACTTCCTGCTCGGGCTCATAGACACAGTCTTCCTCGATGTTGTAGTTGAAGCTGGATCCCCAATAGGGTGCCGCATCGTAGGCGTCGGCGGCACGACACGGCACGATGAGCAGCGCCGTGACAGCGAGGTCGACGAACGAGGAGGGCAACGCCTTGCAGGGCACCTCGGCCTGAGCGACCACACACCGTAGATTGTGGCCCAGGATGGCCTTGTCGGCCAAGGACTCGATCGGGTAGCGCTGTCCTTCATACTCGACAGAGGCGGGCAACACAAGGGTGTCACCCCGCGGTGATACGTGCACGATGGACACCCGTAGAGAGGCCGAATCGACGATGGTACAATAGAATGTGTCGGCGTGCGGTGTGACGGTCTGGAAGTCGTAGGCTACCGTGTCGGGTGCAACGGTCAGGGTGTCGACCGACTGGGGAGCAGGGGTGGTGGGGGTGGTGTCGATGAAAAGGCTGTCGGGCACGTTGTGCATCACCGATCGGATGAGGCGGTTGCCCTCGCGACGGGTGTAGACGAGGGTGCGCGAATCGACACCATAGGTGATGGAATAGCCGTCCTCGGAGCGTCCGAAGTAGGTGTAATCGACCGTGGCGGTGTGCTTTACGGGTGCATTGGCGACGGTGTCGGCCAGGGCTGTTTGGGGGCACGGCTTGGGTTGTGGCGCCGGAGGCGGGGTCACGGTGGGTTTGCCACCCCCCAGGAAGGCCGGGCGCCACTGCGGAACGACGGTCATGGCCAGCGCCGTCGAGGTGAGCAGCAGCAGGGCCAGCCCAGCCACAAGGCGCAGGCGGCGGGCACGGTCGGCACGAGACTGACACCAGCGGTCGAGGCCGTCGGTCATCGTCTGTTGCAGCTCCTCGTCGTCGAAGCCCTGCAGCCGACCGATCAGGTTGTCTATATCATTGTCTTTCATCTTTCTCCTTACGTAAACGTTCTATGATGCGGTGCAGGCGCTGGTAGACGGCATCGCGTTTGAGGCCAGTCTTCTCGGCTATCTCGTCGGCGGTGTAGCCCTCGAGACGCAGCTGCACCAGCTGGCGGTCGGTGTTGTTGAGCCGGTCGAGCAGTTCATCAAGGGTCTCCTTGCAGCTGTCCTCCTCGGTCGATAGGTCGGTGGGCAGAGGCACCAGAACGGGGGTAGGGCGGCGGTGATGGTGGTTGAGCACGGAGCGTGTGTGCCAGACCACCCAGGCACGTTCCTCGAGGGCTGAGGCTTCGGGGCACAGCTTGCCGTAGTGCTCCCACAGCGAGAGGCTTACGTCCTGGACCAGGTCACGACACCGCTCGAGGTCGCCACGGGCACGCGCCCAGCAGAGTGTCCACACCAGACGGCGGTGGCGGCACAAAAGGGCGGTGTATGACTGCTGGCTCTCCATCTACTTCTTGCGCTGAGTGCTGTCGGCGGGCACCTGGGTGTCGAGGATGCGGCCCTCGCTGAGCAACTCATTCTTCATCGGACTGTTATAGGGGTTGACTGTCAGGCCGTAACTTTGGTTGTAGAATTTTTTTGCCTTGGTGACATACCTGATGCAACTGCTCCCACCTTCCGCACAAGGATTGTCGCCATACAAGGGGTGCAGGGTGGCCGGCGTGGCTACCGCGGCATTGCCATCGCGCGGAATTTCCCATGGAGAGCCCCGGTAACAGAAGTCCCACAAACGGGGATCCTCCTTGGAGGTAATCAGCAACGACTTCAGCTCGCTGCGCAGGCCCGTCACGTATACCTCGCGCAGATTGACCAGGCGTATCGTGTCGGTGATGACGCCGATGCTGAGGTCGACATCCTGTTGCAACACCAAGTCGGACTGGTAGAGGGTTCTTCCATGCACCTGTACCTCGAGCAAATAGCGCCCTTCCGGCACAAGGATGGCGTCGAAAAGGCCGGCACTGTCGCAGGGGGCGGTGACCCTGACGGTATCACCCTGCAACAAGCGCACCACAGTATAGGGTTCGGGGCGGCCAGACATGCGATTAACGACTGACCCTGACACCAGTACGCTGTCGGGTTCAAAGACCTCCTCCTGCGCCCAGGCAGCCGATGAGAGCAAGAGCAAAAGTATGGCAATGGTTCGTTTCATGCCTATATAATACCCACTTTTTTGCCAAAATCTGACATGAGGGTAAAATTTTTTTTACATTTTCTTTACGTCGGGGTATGGTTGGGGTAAGGATGGTGTAAAGGGGGTGTCTGGATAATCCTGGGATTGAGATGATTGACAAAGGGCCGGAAAACACGTATTTTCCGGCCCTGAAGGGTTGCATCGTTCGAGACGCTGCTTACTGACGCTCGAAGGTGGCCGTGTTGGCCTCGTTGCCGTCCTCGGCAAGGATCATAATCTTCTTGTTGAGCTTCTGGATGTCCATCTTGGTGCTCACGCTGGCGCCCATCATGGAGACGGTGATGGTGAGGTCATCACCATCGACAGTGTAGGTGGCAGCGCTGATACCGGCGAGCGACACGGTGTTGTCGGCCTTGAACTCCCAGATGGCACCGACACCGGCGTTGACGCTGCTGTTGGAGCCACTGACCTCGGTGCATTTCCATTTACCGACGATAAGATCCTCGTTCTTCTGGCACGAAGTGAAGGCCATGCTGAGGGCCACGAAGCACATCATGAGTGCTGCAATTCTGAACTTTTTCATCTTTTTTAGGGTTTTGGTGAATAATTATTGGGTTGATTAAAAGGGTTTTCTCTGTTTTAAAGGGCTTTGCCAAAGATGGCACGTTGCATCAACGGGGTGGTGTGGTACTGCGTCTCCCAGATTTTGACGGCTTCGTTGCCGATGATCTGAGGGTTGGTGTAGGCGGTATGGACGCCATAGCGGATGGCAGCCTCGTTCATATCGCTGTAGTAGATGCTGTGTACGCCACGCTTTTGCCACTCGGGAAGCACACCGTTGAGCAGCAGGTCGATGGTGTCGAACTTCTTGAGCGCTCTCAGAATGTGGTACCAACCGAAGGGGAAGAGCTTGCCGTTGGCCTTTTTATAGGCCTTTGAAAGGTCGGGTATGGAGAGGCCGAAGGCCACCAGGTTCTCCTCCTCGTCCTCGACAAACTGGACGAAGTCGAGGTTGACGAAGGGGATGTATTGCTTGATATAGACCGATATCTCTTTTTCGGTCATGGGTACAAAGTCGTAGAGGTCTTTGAACGACGAGTTGATGGCGTGGAAAAACTTGTAGGCGTGGGGGTATATCTCCTTGCGGGTCTTGACCTTGACCAGATGGAGTTTGTACTTCTCCATGATGAGCTTGTTCAGGCGTGCCACCTTGTCGGGGACAGGTTGGTTGGCTTGCATGGAGTATTGCTGCCACTTGCACTTGATTTCGTAGCCTGCACGCTCGATGAAGCGGATGTAGTACTCGGGGTTGTAGAGTGTGGACATGTTCTGGCGGCCGTCGAAATTGTCGATAACCCAGCACTCTTTGTCCATGTCGGTGAAACCGAAAGGACCCTCTATTTCGTTCATACCGTTGCGTTTACCGTAGTCGATCACCTTGTCAAGCAGGGCGATGAAGACATCATAGTCTTCCACAAAGTCGAACCATCCGAAGCGAACGGCCCGCTTGTTCCAGTGCTCGTTGATGGTGCGGTTGATGATAGCCGCCACACGACCCACCACCTTGCCGTCGCGATAGGCCAGATAGAGCTCCTTCGAACAGTGCTCCATGGAGGGGTTTTTGTCGGTCAACAGATTGATTTCGTCGAAGTCGAGGGCAGGGATGTAGCTGGGAACATCCTTGAAGAGTTTGTTTGGAAACGCGATGAACTTACGCAGTTCGCGTCGGTTTTCAACGGTCTTAACAGTTATCATATTCAGAGTACTTGCTGATTCTTGAATGCCTTGTAGATCTTCTCCACACCGATGTCGATCTGTTCGTGGGTGTGGGTAGCCATAAGGGCGAAACGAATAAGCGTTTCATTGCTCGGTACGGCCGGCGAAATGACGGGCGTGACAAAGACACCGTTCTCGAGCAGCTCGTGGGTGATGGTGAATGTCTTGACGTTGTCGCGGATGAAGAGGGGGATGATGGGGGTGCTGGTGTTGCCAATCTCGAAGCCCAGATCCTTGAAAGCCTTGAAGGCATAGCGCTGATTGTCCCAGAGAGAGGCGTTGCGCTCGGGCTCGGAACGCATGATATGGAGCGCTTCAATCACCGATGCCGTCGAGGCAGGGGTGATACTGGCGGTGAAAATATACGGACGCACCGAGTGTTTCATCCAGTTGATGGTCTCTTTGTCGGCGGCGATAAAACCACCCACCGAGGCAAGGCTCTTCGAGAAGGTGCCCATGACCAAGTCGACATTGGGCAGCATGTTGTAGTGATCGCAGGTACCACGGCCCTCTCGACCGAAGACACCCAGACCGTGAGCCTCGTCGACCATCAGGGTAGCACCATATTTATCGCAGATTTCCACCATCTTGTCGACATGGGCCACATCGCCCTCCATCGAGAAGACACCGTCGGTGACCACCAGTTTCGAGGCCTCGAGCGGCACCTTGGCCAGCACGCGCTCCAGGTCGGCCATGTCGTTATGGCGGTACTTCATGGTGTTGGCAATGGTGATAAGGCGGCCTTCCATGATCGAAGCGTGCACACGCTCGTCGTAGAAGAGGTAGTCGCCGCGACCACAAATGTTGGGGATGACGCCCGAATTGGCCAGAAAACCAGCCGAGAAGAGCATCACACCGTCCTTGCCAAGGAACTCAGCCAACTCGTCTTGAAGCTGGATGTGGATGTCGAGCGTACCGTTAAGGAACGGCGATCCGGCGCAACCAGTGCCATATTTGTCGATAGCACGTTTGGCAGCCTCTTTCAGACGCGGGTCGTTGGTCAAACCAAGGTAGCTGTTCGACCCGAACATCAGGATCGGATGGTTGTGACCGGTGACATACACCTCCGTGTTCTGCTCGCTGCAAATGGGGGTGAAGTAAGGATAAATACCCAGGGCTCTCATCTCCTGGGGATAGGTGTATTGGGCTAACTTTTGCCGTAGCGGTTTCATACTTGTTTGTATTATTTTAAACTGCAAAGAAACGAAATTTTTATAAAACTACAACAAATTAAATGTTAAAATTGAAAACAAACCGTCGGTCAAACTGCTAGCGCCAATTCTAAACAGTTGATTATTAATATATTCTTCGCCCATTATTTTTTTAGCCATCTGGGCATACGCCAGTGCATCCTCGGGCTTTCGGATGCCTCCGGCGGCCTTGAAACCTACCTTAATTTTACAAATTTTAACGTAATCTTTAATAACATTTAACATTATCTCGGCCCCTTCGAGGGTGGCACCGCCGGCACCCTTGCCGGTCGAGGTCTTGATAAAGTCGGCACCGCCTTCGATGGCAATACGGGCAGCCTGTTCAATCAGGATAGGGGAGGGGAGTTCGCAGGTCTCAAGGATGACCTTGAGCGTACGGCCTTGACAGGCTTTCTTCATGGCAGCCACCTCGGCACAGGCGTCGCTGTCCCTGCCTGCCAACAGCAATCCCCGGTTGATGACGATATCCACCTCGTCGGCACCGTCGTCGACGGCACGCTTCACTTCTTCTACTTTCAGCTCCAACGGCAACTGTCCGTGCGGGAACGCTCCCGCCACCGTTGCCACATGGATGCCGCTGCCTTCCAGCACGCGCCTGGCTACACGGACAAAGGGTGGATAAATGCACACCGCCGCCACATGGAGCTGCTGCGGAGTCAACTCGAGTGTGCGGCGGCAGAAAGCCTCGACCGAAGCCTCATTGTCGGTGGCGTTGAGGGTGGTGTTGTCGATACAGGTGAAGACCCTCTGGGCAAGCTCAAGGTCCATCGTATCAAAGGAGTTGGCTGATTTTCTCCACTCTCCGCTCATGACGCCCGCCCTCAAACGGAGTGTCGAGATACTCGTCGACGATCTGCATGGCCGTGGCTTCGTCGATGAAACGGGCCGGCATGGAGATGCAGTTGCAATCGTTGTGCTGACGGCCCAGATGGGCAATCTCGGGCGTCCAGCAAAGGGCGCAGCGCACATGACGATACTTGTTGACCGTCATCTGCACACCGTTGCCCGAGCCGCAGATGACGATGCCGCGTTGATACTCGCCCTTCTCCAAGGCACTGCCCACTTGGTGGGCATAGTCGGGGTAGTCGCAACTCTCGGTCGAGTGGGTGCCATAGTCTTTCACCTCCAGTCCACGGGCTTTCAGGTGGTCTATCACTTTCAGTTTCAACTCGTAGCCCGCATGATCGCAGGCGATAGGTATGATTTCTTTCATGGTTAGCTGTATTTTTTTGCAAAGATACATAAATTCCTACAGCCACACCGTGACGGCTGATGATTATTTTCAACAACAACTGTTAATACGCGTCTCAAAAGGTTTTGAAAACCGTGTTGAAAAGTTGCAACAGTTGAAAAACGGGCTTTTGTTGACATCGTTCTTAACAAAATCGTCGTGTCGTAACTCGATTTTTACGGTTTTAACATTTATCGGTGAAGAGGAAAATCAACATCCGGTTGATATAAAATGTCTTTTCTGTGACAATCAGACAGCTATGATGTGGAAAAGGTAGTTAATTGATGTGGAAAATTAAGTTGTCAACAGCTGCGAAAAGGGGGTTATCAACCAAATTAACACCCATAAAAAATAAACAAAAAGAAAAAGATTTAATTAAAATTTATTGTTGGATGGTGGAAAATGGTGGATATATAATTAAGAATATGTAAATCAAAATCATTCAAATAGTTATACGTTTTTAACATTTATTATTCATTAGTATTCAATAATTTATGCTCATTTCTAGCTGACACCTTGCTGAAAGCTGGCTGAAGACTCCTTACTTTTCAGGGAGTCTTCAGCCAGTTATCAGCTAGTTGATAGGGCGTTGGTCTGAAAGTGAGCGGTTTATAAGTATTATAATATCGGAATTAATTGATAGACAATTATCTATGTTCACAAACATTTTATCGAAGGATCACATCATTACAGTCCGATTATTATTTTTTTCGTATCTTTGCACTTTCAAATCAACAATCAAAAGGCTATGACCAACGAGCAACTGAAACAGGAAATTCTGCGACTGAAAAAGGAGAAAAACGCCGTCATCCTCGGCCACTACTACCAGCGGCACGAGATACAGGAACTGTCCGACTATGTGGGCGACAGTCTGGCACTGGCCCAGGAGGCCCAGCGCACCGAGGCCGATATCATCGTCTTCTGCGGCGTTCATTTCATGGCCGAAACGGCCAAAATCCTCAATCCCCAACGCAAGGTGCTCCTGCCCGACATGGAAGCCTCCTGCTCGCTGGCGGAGAGCTGCAAGGCCGACGACTTCGCTGCCTTCAAGGCTCAGCATCCCGACCACATGGTGATCAGCTACATCAACTGCTCGGCCGAGATCAAGGCCCTCAGCGACCTCATCTGCACCTCGGGCAATGCCGAAAAACTGGTGCGTTCGTTCCCCGAGGAGCAGAAGATCATCTTTGCTCCCGACCGCAACCTGGGCGGTTATATCAACCAGGTGACCGGTCGCCAAATGTTGCTCTGGAACGGTGTCTGCACGGTGCACGATGCCATGCAGGCCGAGGCGGTCATGCAGCTCAAGGTGGAGTATCCCGACGCTCCCGTCATAGCACATCCCGAGTGCAACCCCGCATTGCTCAAGGTGGCCGACTTCATCGGCAGTACCAAGGCCATGCTGAACTATATCAAGAACTCCGGCTCCCGTCGCTTCATCGTGGCCACCGAGACAGGTATCCTCTACGAGATGAAACGCGAAAATCCCGGCAAAGAGTTCATCACCCTGCGCGATAACAAGAGTTGTGCCTGCGACGATTGCGCCTATATGAAGCTCAACACGCTGGAAAAACTATACCGTTGCATGCGAGACGAGCAGCCCGAGATACTGATGTCGCCCGAGATGATCGAGGCCGCCAAGCGCCCCATCGTCCGGATGCTCGACATGAGTCGCCAGCTGGGCATCATCAAATAGTCTTCTTGCGCTCTACAATCTGCGGTGCATAGCGTATCAAAAGGACTATGCACAGGAGGAGTGTGAGCACTTCGGCGACATCGACGGCCCACCAGATGCCGTCGATGCCGAAGATGGCAGGCAGCACCCACACACACGTCAGTTCGAAAACCAGCGACCGGGCAAAGGATGCCACGGCGCTCACCGTCCCGTTCTGCAGGGCCGTGAAGAGGGCCGACACGAACATGCTCCATCCACAGATGAGGAAGCATAGCATGTAAAGCCGAAGGGCCTTGGTGGTAAGGGCTGTCAAAGAGGCGTCATAGCCCACGAAAAGGCGTGCCAAAGGGCCGCTGAAGATTTCGGAGGAAAGGGTCATCATCACCCCGGTCAGTCCGATTATCACCAGCGACTTGCGGAAAAGCGAGCGTTGCTCTCCGATGTTGCGGGCACCGTAATGGTAGCCAATGATGGGGGTAATGGCGATATTGTAGCCGATAAAGACGGCGGAATAGACGAACGCAATGTACATTATGATGCCGTAAGCCGCCACACCGTCCTGCCCCAGGTAGAGCATCAGCTGCAGATTGTAGCAGATGCTCACGATGTTCATCGCTATGTTACTCACATATTCGCTCAGGCCGTTGGAGCAAGCCTTGCCGATGTAGGGCCAGATAACCCGTGTGTGGCGCAACATGGTGAGGCCTCCCCGGTTCATCTTCGAGCTGAAATAGACTACCGGGAAGACGCCTCCTACCAGCTGTGCCACCGACGTGGCGATGGCAGCGCCGGATACACCCCACCTCAAAGCCCACACAAAAAGCGCGTCAAGGGCGATGTTGACCACCCCGCTCACCACCGACATCAGGGTGCCCAGCTGCGGTCGCTCGGCGGCCATGTAGAACGATTGGAAGGCCATCTGAAGCACAAACCCCGGCATACCTATCATACAGAGCCGGCCATAGACCACACACTCGTGCATCATCTCTGCATCAGCGCCCAGCCATCGTGCGATAGTGGGGGTGAATAGGGCAAACAACACTCCCATGACGATGCCTAACTGGCCGACGAAATGTACCAGCATGGTGAAGATACGGTTGGCCTTCTCGTTGTAACCCTCGCCTTTTACCTTGGCCACCAGCGCTCCGCCTCCGCTTCCTACCATCAGGCCTACCGCCCCTAACATCATCATGGCAGGCCATAGCAGGTTGATGGCTGCAAAGCCACTTTTGCCGGCATAGTTGGATATAAAGAAACCGTCGACGATACTGTAGATCGATGTAATCAACACCATGCCGATGCTTGGCAGCACCGATCGCACGATTCTCCGGTAGCCGTAATGGCCTGATAGTGATATTTCCATGACGAAGCGTGGCGTAAGAAGCAGGGTGCAAAGGTACATATTTTTTCCCAACAGATGGAATTTAATTCGTAACTTTGCAGTCTGAAACAACCGTCATGACATGATAGGACAACCCCAAGTATACAAGGCGCTGGAGCAAATGGGTATCCCCTTCGACTACTACGAACACCCCGAGGCGCCCACCATCGAGATCGCCGCGCAGTTCTACCGCGGCGAAGGTACCACACTCTGCAAAAACCTCTTCTTCCGCAACCACAAAGGCAACCGCCATTACCTGGTCACCATGGACTCTCGCTTCCCCATGGACATCCATGATATGGAGCATCGCCTGCATCAGGGCAAGCTAAGCTTTGCCAGTCCCGAGCGCATGATGCGATATCTTGGCGTAATGCCTGGATCGGTATCGCTGTTTACACTTGTAAATGACACCAATCATGAGGTCACACTCTTTGTCGACCGTCAGTTGCTTAATGCCGAAAAAGTGAGCTTTCACCCCAACGACAACCACGCTTCGCTGGTGATAACCAAGGATGACATGTTGAAATTCATCCAGCAAATAGGCAACCCCTACGAGGTTGTTGATTTATACGACCCAAATTGTTGAAAACCCACCGAAAAACGTTTCACGTGAAACAATAGAAGACAGGGAAGTTATTGTCCGGCGGCACCACCTTGTGCCTGGTATTCGAGGTCTAGTTTTCCGATGCGCCATGTGAGGCCAAAGGTAAGATAGCGTGAACGTGTATGGCTTGAACTATTGGCCAAATAGGTCGGTGCCGTGACGGTAGAGCTGTAAAGGTTGTTGTCGAACAGGTCGCTTATGCTGGCACGCAGCGAGAGATGTCCGTCGAATAATGTGGCAGACGCTCCTATACCTACGCTGACAGCCCTCTCCTCTTGGCGATAAAGGCCAAGAGTGGGGTTGCCATAGCTGATGTTTGCGTCGAGATTGACCAGTTTGGCTATCTTGGTCCACAGGCGGGCATAGAGACTCCAGGAGGTCATTTCCTGCATTGGCTCGCCATTGACGGCGTAACCTTGCCGATAGATACTCGCGTTAAGGCTGACATTAACCCAAGCGGCTGGACGGTAAGTGATGTTGGCGTCGACACCTGCCTTGTAGGAGGAGGCAATATTCATCGGCATCGAAAAGCTGATGATGCGCCCCAGATATTCGTCGGTATAGGGTGTGGAAAAGGTGACACTCTCGATGCCTCCCAAGGTGTAATTGGTGTAGGCTTCGATACCCATGTTGCCCACCCTCTGGAAATACTTGTTCCAACTGATGGTGGCCTTCTCGGTATAGGAGCTATGGAGCGTGCGATTGCCGATGTTATAGCTGTCATCGTTGTAAGTACGTGCGGTGGTAAGGTCGCTACCGGAAGGGGTGTTCACGCTATGCGAGACCTGGAAGCGCCAGTAGTGCATCCCTTGTGTGCGGTGAGTAAGGCTGAGTGAGGGTTCAAAAGTGAGAAAGCGGTACAATGTGTCGTCGTGGAAAAGGCCAGTGGTTTGGATGTGTAGCCACGACTGTTTGCCGTAGAGTTCGACGGTCAACGTGGTGCGTTTCCACTCGTGTCGCCATGAAACCATGGCAGAAAGAGACCGAGTGTAGTAGTCCGATATACCATTACGCAGTGTATCGGGGAGAGCATAACCACCCGACAGCGTGTCGAGATAGTGAATGTCTCGGTTGTTGTGGCTGTCACCAAAGGGGCGCGCTCCGAGGCGAAAGGTCACTTCGTCGTTGCTATCCACTGGGTGTTTGTAGGTCAACGAGAGGCCAATGGTGTTGTTGCTTCTGATATTGTCCGATGTACGGTCGTAACCATCGAGCAGCAGAGCCGACGGTATCCCCTCGGCAAGGCCGACAAGGCGTTGCTGTAGATTGTAGTTGCCGTTGAATAGATAGTTCCATACGCCGCCAAACCTTAAGTTCTGCCCTTTGCGTTTGAACCGGTGTTTGATGTCAAAGTTCAGAAAACCGTTGATCATGGCAAAGCGGGATTCGGAATTGTCACGGTAATCATAGTGTGCTGTGTCGGGGCGATAGTCCCACTGCTCGCGGTGGCTGACGGAGCGATTGTCATAGTCACCTTGCAGCATGTTGAAGGAATTGACGTGAAGGTCGGTCGAGGAGTCAATCTTATAATCGATATTAAACATCAGGTCGCCGAAGTAACGTTTGCGCTCTGCCGAGGTATGGTATATATAGTGGCTGGTGGTGTCGCTGCCATCGGTGAGGGTGGCAGCACCATAGCTGCTGCTCTCTCCGTGACTATGGCTGCCGGCAAGGTGAATGTTAAACTTCATTCGGTCGCTATTACGTACATAGCTCACCCAGGGTGAGAGGTATGGTCGCGTGTTGCCACTCAGTCCCACCAGCCACAGTTCACTGGTGCGCAGCCGCGCCGAGGTTACGATGTTGAGTATATGTTTGCCCTCTTCGACCATATACTTGGCCGAAGGGTTCTTGATAACCTCGATACGGGCCAACGCTTCGGCGGACATACTCTCGAAGAAGGCCTTGAGCATCTCGCCGCTCATGCCGGTGGGGCGGCCGTTGAGCCATACCTCCACTTGCTCTGAGCCCCGCATGGTGAGGTTGCCTTCCTCGTCCACCTGCACTGTAGGAGCGTTACGAATGGCGTCCCAAGCGGTCAGGTCGCGCACCGTCTCGTCGTTCTCCACGTTGTAGTTGACCACCTCGCCGGTCATGCTGTAGACGGGCTTGGGTGCGGAAATGCTGATTTCCTTCAGCTTCATGAGCTGCAGCTTGGCGTCAATACTGTCCAGTTTGGCCTGGCTTATGCTGTCGGTGGTCTGTGCCCAGGCCAGCATGGGGAGCAGCAAGAGGGGGAGAAGCAGGGCCTTTTTCATAATCTATTGTTTAAATTCCGACGACATCATGTGGCCTGCCACCTTGAGGGCCTCGTCGTCGCTGGTGATATGAAATGTCAGTATCACCATGCGGTCGGAGGGACAATAGATGGCGTAGTAGCCCTCGTCACCGGGGAAGGCATCGGCGTTGAAGACAACG